>JABLTQ010004006.1_pt1 | contig 76718 bp, 59 predicted proteins | sample 7160101 | NCBI WGS metagenome assembly JABLTQ01 (sample SAMN14651228, study PRJNA627086) | human gut metagenome | isolation source: feces | host: Homo sapiens | reverse complement strand
TTGCGATAATCCTTGCCTGCGCAGGAACTTTTGATACAGTTCTTGCAAGCGAAGCTGCCGCCTCGGATGAACTGCCCGAAGGCACAAAATCCGTGACCGTAAGCTATGACAGAGCCGCTGCCGTGGCTTATGCGAGGAGATTTGCCAATGTAGATCATAACGGTATCTTCAAGAGCATGGGTTTGGATTGCACAAACTTTGTTTCACAGTGCATGTGGTCGGGTTACGGCGGCACCAAAGGTTATTTGTTGGACGACACCGCCGCATTGAAGGCGCGGGTCGCTGCAAACTATCGGCAGACATCGACCTGGTACGGCAGGAATGCCGACTCGCCGTATCAGTACGGAAGCGGTGCGTTTATCAGGGTGGTTGATTTTTGGGATTATGTAACAACCAACACCGGGAACGGTCCGCGGGCAACGGGATACAATAACAACAAGGTTTGGACGCAGCTGACCGTCGTTCCGCGTACCGGAGATATCCTTCAGGTCTACATCCCCGGTCAAGGAAGGTATGCCCACTCCGTTATTGTGACGCAGGTCAATTCCACAAGCCTTACTGTCAACAATAAGGATATGTGGCGCAATAATATCATTGTTTCGCAGCATACTCCCAAAGAATTAAACCGTACTCTCGGTAATCTTATTAACGCCTATGGAGATGCCAACTGCAAGATCCGCCTGATTCGGCCGAAGAGTGCGACTTTTTCGAAGTAACCCCCGCCTTTGCGGGCGGAATTGAATCAACCTCCGCCTGCCGCTCGGGCTTCATCACTCGGGCGGCAGTTTTTGTTTCCGCCGTTTTCACATCGCGAAAAACAGGTCATCAGCAAATTGCCCCCAATTTTGATATCGAAATTTTTGTGATTGACAAATGCTTTTTCGTGCATTATAATAAAGGCTGAATATTTTTATGTCCCTTTGCCCGGCGGCAATCGGGCAAATACCAAATCGCAGATTGGGACGCGGTGCGCCGCAGTTTTCCTTAAAGGCATACCTCTGTTTTTGCAGTCGGAACATGCCGAAAGAGAGCCGTGCAGGGTGAAAGGCGGCAAGGGGCTTCGGATGCATTATCACCCATGAGAGCGAAGGGGAAACCGCAATAAGAGGCGGGTTTGCTCAACTCATGCCGAATATGTTCGGCAATGCGGGATTATCCTTCGACGCAGCCCCCGCGTTAAAGGGCAGGAGTGCAAAGGCACGGTTTTTGTTATGCCTTTGAATCCGGGTGGTACCGCGGTTTCGATCGTCCCGTTTTTCGGGGCGGTTTTTTATTTTTAAAAATTTCCTTAAAAGAAAAGGAGTGTTTGAACAATGTACAAAAAAGTTTCCGCCTCGCTCGACTTTGTTCCGAGAGAGAAAGAGGTTCTGGAATTCTGGAAGGCAAACGGCATCTTCGAGAAATCCGTTGAACAGTCCAAGGGCAAACCTGCTTACACTTTCTATGACGGACCGCCCACAGCTAACGGCAGGCCGCATATCGGGCATGTTTTGACCCGCTCCATGAAGGATATCATTCCCCGCTACCGCACGATGAAAGGCTTTGACGTGCTGCGCAAAGCGGGTTGGGATACGCACGGACTTCCCGTTGAACTTGAAGTGGAAAAGCTGCTCGGACTGGACGGCAAGGAGCAAATCGAGAGTTACGGCGTGCTTCCTTTTATTGACAAATGCAAGGAGTCGGTTTGGAAATATAAAGGCGAATGGGAACAGATGAGCGATGCCGTCGGTTATTGGGCGGACATGGAGCATCCCTATGTTACCTATACCGATGATTACATTGAATCCGTTTGGTGGGCATTGAAGACAATCGACGAAAAAGGGCTGCTCTATAAAGGCCACAAAATCGTTCCCTATTGCCCGCGCTGCGGAACCGCACTGTCAAGCCACGAGGTTGCACAGGGGTATAAGGACGTTAAGGAAGTTTCCATCTTTGTGACCTTCCCCGTCATTCCCGATGCGGAACACAGCTTTGTTGACGGCAGCGAAAGCTTTATTGCATGGACGACAACACCGTGGACGCTGCCCAGCAATGTCGGTCTTTGCGTCAATGCCGACGAAGACTATGTAACAGTTCTTTGCGGCGAAAAAAAATACATTCTTGCGGCTGAGCTTGTTGAAAATGTTCTCGGCGAGGACACAACCGAGCTTGCACGCTTCAAAGGCTCGCAGCTTGTCGGCATTCACTATAAACCGCTGTTTGATTTCCCCGTCAACCACAAAGGCAGGGATGCCTGGCGCATTGTTTCGGACGATTACGTAACCCTTACCGACGGTGCGGGCATAGTTCACCTTGCCCCCGCATTCGGCGAAGACGACGCACGCGTCGGCAGGAAATGGGAGCTTCCGTTTGTTCAGCTTGTTGACGCCCGCGGAAGGCTCACCGGCGGCACCCCGTGGGACGGCACTTTCGTTAAGGAAGCCGATAAGCCCATCATTGCCGACCTTAAAGCGCGCGAAAGGCTGCTTAAGGAACTTCCCTATGAACACAGTTACCCCTTCTGCTGGCGCTGCGACACTCCGCTCATCTACTACGCAAGGGAGAGCTGGTTTGTGAAGACCACTGCCGTGCGCGACAGATTGATTGAAAACAATAAAAAGATAAACTGGATTCCCGAATCCATCGGCGAAGGCCGCATGGGTAATTTCCTTGAAAACGTTATCGACTGGGGCATCAGCAGGGAGCGCTATTGGGGAACTCCCCTGCCCGTGTGGATGTGCCCTGATTGCGGACATTACCATGTCATGGGCAGCCGTGCGGAATTGCGCAAATATGCTCCGGACACGCCAGAGGATATCGAGCTGCACAAGCCCATGCTCGACCCTATAACCTTTAAGTGCGAAAAATGCGGCGGAACGATGCACCGCGAGCCCGTTGTTATCGACTGCTGGTTCGACAGCGGCTCAATGCCTTTTGCACAGTGGCACTATCCGTTTGAAAACAAAGAGGAATTCGAACGCCGCTTCCCCGCGGATTATATCAGCGAAGCCGTTGACCAAACCCGCGGTTGGTTCTATACGCTGAGCGCACTTTCAACCATCCTTTTTGACAAGCCCGCATTCAAGAACTGCATCGTGTTGGGACTTGTTTGCGACAAGGACGGCAAAAAGATGAGCAAGCACGTCGGCAATGTTGTTGCGCCTGCGGACGTTTTAACAAAACAGGGCGCGGATGCGGTGCGTTGGTATTTCTACACCGCCTCCAGTCCGTGGCTGCCCAGCCGTTTCAGCGGCGACGCCGTAAGCGAGATGCAGCGCAAATATATGGGTACGCTGTGGAACACATATGCGTTCTACGTTTTGTACGCAGATATTGATGAATTTGACCCCACGAAGCATGAGCTCGTTCGCGAAAACCTTTCCGTAATGGACAAATGGTTGCTTTCACGCCTTAACACGCTCATTCGAACAGTGGATAACTATCTTGAAAACCTCCGCATTACCGAAGCGGGGCGCGAATTGAACCGCTTTGTTGACGACCTTTCCAATTGGTACGTTCGCCGCGGCAGGGAACGTTATTGGGGCAAGGAAATGACTGTGGATAAAGAAGCGGCGTATATGACCCTGTTCACAGTGCTTGAAACGCTTTCCCGCCTCACCGCACCGTTCACTCCGTTCATGGCGGAAGCAATTTATCAAAACATCGTCCGCACGGCGAACAACCTTGCACCGGAGAGCGTACACCTTTGCGCATTCCCGATTTGCGACGAAAGTTTCATCGACGCGGAGCTCGAACGCAGCATGGACGAAATTCTGGAAGTTGTCACACTCGGAAGGTCGGCACGCAATCTTGCGAACATCAAGAACCGCCAGCCTCTTTCGGAGCTGTTTGTTCAGGGTGTTGATGAGCTGCCGGCTCGGTATACTGAGATTATCGAGGATGAATTGAACGTGAAAGCCGTTCGCTTTGTTAAGGATGCTTCCTCATTCATAACCTATCGCGTAAAGCCCCAACTGAAGCTTCTCGGGCCGCGTTACGGAAAGATTTTGCCCAAAATCAATCAGTATTTGCAGGGAGACGGCATAGGCAATGCGGTTGTTGCTGCCCATGCAGAGGGACGCGCTTATGAATTTGAGCTTGAAACGCTCACCGTCTCGCTGAATCCCGAGGATGTGCTTGTTGACACCGTCAAAAAGGAAGGCTTTGCCTCAGTCGGCGATAACGGCGTGACCGTTGTGCTTAACACCGCGCTCACGGATGAACTGATTGAAGAAGGCTATGTCCGCGAAATCATCAGCAAGATTCAGACCATGCGCAAAGAAGCCGATTTTGTTGTTACCGATAGGATTATAATCGGCGTCGAATGCGGCGAAAACCTGCTTGCGGTGTTGGATCGCAATTCGGACGAAATCCGCAGAACGACTCTTGCCGATGAACTCACTTTCGGCATTCCCTGCGGCTATGTGAAAGAGTGGGATATAAACGGCGAGAAGGTCGCTCTCGGTGTTAAAAAAGCATAAGGAAATCGCTTATGCGTGTCTTCGCGCTTCACGAAATCATTGGACAATGTTTACCTGAATACATGCACGGAGCGGAACAACCGAGTCAGGCCTCCGCTCCGTCCGCCTGTATTATTTCATCAAGGAGGAAAGGCAGATGCAATTAAAATTAAAACCCGGCTTTATTCGCTTGAACACGCTCGCGCTTGCGGCGGCACTCGCACTTGCCTTCACGCTTGCACTGCTTTTCTGCGGCTGTCAGTCGAAAGCGGAAAGGGAAAAGCTTGCCGAGGAAGGTCTCTTATATTATAAGAATCTTGATTTTAATAATGCAAAACGCTGCTTCCTCACCTGCGGTGATTCGTATAAATACACAGAGTATCTTGAATCAATTGCCGAATATGAAAAGCTTTATGCTCAGGCGGTTGAATTGGTTTCTGCCGGCAAGCCGAACGAGGCGCGTGCGATATTTATCGGAATTACCGGATATCTCAACAGTGCTGACTTTGTTGAATATATTGATTCGCTCAAAGTTCATTATGACAGCGGCGTAAAGCTTTATGAAAGCGGCCGCTACCTCGAAGCATATTCAAGTTTTGCGGATGCGTGCGGCTATGAATCAAGCGCAGCATACCTTCGGAACATTGAAGATCTTTTGAAAGTCTACAATGAGGCCGTTGAGCTTATGAACGTCGGCAATTACGAAGATGCTGTTTTGCTTTTTCAATCGCTGAACACAGAATTTGAAAACTCTGACGACCTTATTGAAACCTGCCGAAGTCGGCTTGCGGTAAGTCCCGTTCTGCTGAACAGCTTCATCAAAGCTTATAACTCAGAGTATTCTTCCGAGGGCATACGCATTGAGGCGGGCAGCACGGGTGAACCGGGCTCACAATTTTCGCTCCGCGACACAAGAGGGATACTTTTTACGGGACTCACGGACGAGTTCGGAAGGATAACCTATATTACCTGCCGATTTGAACCCGAAGTTCTTGAAGCTCTTGAACCCGGCAGCGTGTCAACAGCCGCGGCGCATTTTATCCACGCGCTGAACACGCATACATGCAGCCTCGATTCCGTAACGGCCGATATTTCATCTTACCTTAACGCAGGCGAAAACGGCAGGCTTTACGGCTGCATGAATGTATCCTCTCTTTCCAAGAACAGCGGCGCATTCGTCATATCGGCAGGATACGAAAAATGACCCGCCCCGTTCACGCTTTTTTTCGCTTGGCGTATGTTCAAATTCATTCGTTAAAAGGCTTGAACTTTTTTTAAAAAACTGGTATACTTAGGCTCATGCCGAACAGCGTGAAATCAATGCGCATTCACGCTGTGCCGATTTGTTTTTTCGGAAACGATACGGCAATTAACAAAACAAACCCGAAAGGAATATCGTTATGAAAAAAGTCAATCGAATGATCGCAATCATGCTGTCCGTTCTTCTGCTTGCTGCCGCATTTTGCATGACAGCATGCAAGGACGACAAAAAAACCCCCGACACTTCCACAACCACCACGAAACCGAATCCGGGCAATGACACACGCAAAAACCCCAACACCACAACCGACCCCCGCACTCTCGTTGTTGAAACAAACTGGGGACTTGCTGCGGATACCGTTGTTATGACGCTCAATTTCAAGGGCAGCGAATACAAACTCACCGCAGGTGAACTTTATGCTCTCGGTGCCGAAAATGTTTCCGCACTCGACCAGACCAACGCACTCGTCAGGGGCGGCTCCGTTAACGTCTTCAACGGAGTGAATCTCAAGGCCGTTCTCGATTCCGTCGGTGTTGATGTTTCCGATACCGAAACCGCCAACATATATTCGCTTGTACTCACCCAAGTCGGCGGCACCGAGCAGGATCTTTCCGACAAAATCTCCGCGCTGAGTCTTTTCGACTGCACGCTTGCATTTGCAAACAACGGAAAACCCATCGGTTCACCCGATAACGGCGGCTATTTCACTCTGCATACAACTGAACAGGGTTCTACGGATGTTGCCTATTCCGGCGTTACCGCAGTTACCATCAAGTAAACACTCTGCACTGTTCCGTTCCGGCGACAAATAAATCAAACCATAGGCAAAAGGGAGTTCGGCAATTGCCGTTCTCCCTTTTTTTGATTCAATTGCATGATTGTAAAAAAATACCGGTTTTTAAATGCCGAGTTTCGTGCATACGGCTGAGTCGGGCGGGCATAATAAGCCCATGAGGAAAAGAGCGAACGGAAAATTTCAGGAGCGGATCAAGCAAGACCATTCGAATGTGACGGATAAAGAAACCGCATTCACAACCGAAGGCAGAGGCGCGATCAAATCGGATGTGTTGGGCAGCTACACCGGCACCGCCGAGGATTATGAGGCTCCGGTGCAGGATGCGGACGATCTGTAAATGCCGCGGATGAACAGCAGCTCGCCGTCAACGGCGGCGCAGTGATGCAAATGTTCCGACCCGCAGGGCATTTCAACCGGATGCTTTCGATGTTCCCCCGAGTTGTACGGATGATTACCCCCATCCCGGGAAACCTTTGAATCGGGAATACCCCGAAAATTCGGCTTTTACGGAGAGCCGAATCGAGTGTTCCAGAGTTTGTGCAGAGTGTTTCATGAAAACCCGAACGGAGCAGAGAACTTTTCTCATGATTTGTCCGCAATTGAAACTGCCGCAGTGATTGCATCTGCGGCAGTTTTTTGATTTTTGAATATGTAATGTTCAATGCGCAGAGAGGGCACTCTGCTTAACGGCTACACAATATGCATGACTTTTTTTGCGATTGCAACCGCATCTTCAACGGAAATTGCGCCGTCGCAGTTATAATCCGAAAGCTCGCGCCGTTCCGGGTCAAACCCGTCCAGTCCGAGCGCGGTGCGCAGCGCCGCCATGCTGTCCGAAAGGGTAATTTTCCCGTCCATGTTCACATCCCCGCGAGCGGCATCCAGCCCCACGGCTTTCAGCTCAACGTTGTCAATATAAGCGCAGTCATCAACACCCGCTGATTTGTCGTTTCCCTTTTCATAGCTCCAGCGGAAACAATACCTTCCGTCGATCGGTGCGGTGAAAATGTATTTCGTCCATCCCGTTTCGCCCGATATCTCCATCAAGACCTTTGTTCCGACGGTGCAGATAAACCTGTCCGTATCGACCCCGCTGCTGACGCAGTAATCAAAACTCAGTGTGTCCCCCGCTTTCATCGTCACTGTCAGACGCAAATCGCTTTCTGAATTGTTTTCGCCCGCATTCGAGCTTACGGCAGCAATGCGTCCGCCGACAACGGTGTTGCCGACCATGCCTCTTGAAACTGTCGTGCTGCCGACAAACGGATCATCCGTCCCGGATGTGAACTCAAGTGAGCCGCCCGGAACGTTCAAAGCATAATTAAGATCGGTAATTCCGCTCTGTCCGTCGAGCAATTGAGAATCCAGCCATTCAATTCGTCCCGTAAGCCAATTGGTGAGAAAATTGACGCCGTGATCAAAGTTCTTTTCCCATTTTTCTTCGGTTGCGGCAGTGCAATTGTACAAATATGCCGCCTGTTCGTTGATAAGTGCAAAAAACTCGGGAATCAACGTGCTGCGGTATTCTTTGTAGCGCTGTTTGAACCGCGCCTGAAAATCCGGATAGTTGTGATACAATGCGTTGAACCACGGAGCGGAACTGTTTATCGCAATGAACCCGACCGGTCCTCTTCCGCCGACGCAGTCCTCAACATCATTGTGTTCCGCACTGGCATTATTAAATGCCGTCAGCCCGAACGCAATATCAAAATCCCATATTGCGGTCATGTACAGCCTGTCGTCCTGACTCTGTTTATACAGGTAACAGCTTGTTTTAAAATTACCGTCGATGTTCTTTGTTATTTCCTGAATAATGATGTAATCTATCCATGAATCGACATCAATGTATTTTTGATAATCTTCGCCGCTTATTCCCATTACGGCATTATGAACGCTCTTCATGTGTTCCTCAAGGTATTCAAGCATTCGCGCCGTGAGTTCGGATGAAGCGGGTTCCGGCTGTTTAAGCACGAAATAATCCTGCGTCTGATTCGCCCAATACGGACAGTCGAACCACATATCCCGTGCAAAATCAACCTTCATCGCAATATCCTTTTCGATGAAATAACCGCCCGTTATATCGCTCTCATCCGCTTCGTCAATATCGACTTTTGTGCTTTCAATGCCCGGACGTTCTATGAGGATATAAATTCCGTTGTATTCTCCGTTAAAATAAACGTCAACGAATTCGCATTTCGGAACATAGTCCATGCCCGAAAGCAATGCACCGGCTTTGTATGTCACAAGATTGCGCATCAGGGAGGGATCCGAGTAACTTGCAACGATTGCATACCGCTTTGTTGCAGGAATATCGAGCAGCGATGTTTTTTGTTCCAACTTAATCGAATAGGGCTTTTGCGGCTGCGTCCAAGACAGATTTCCGCGCCCCTTAACATAGCCCGAGCCGCTGAACTCGCCGCTTGAATACTTTTTCGTTCCGAGAGTCAAACTGAAATTTGCAGACACCCAATTATCCTTGCCGATAAGCGAAAAATCGTTTAAGGTTGTGATATCCAGCCGCGGAAGGGATTCAACTGCGGCATAAATTCCCAAGAGATATAAGTCAGAGAATGCCACACTCTCCCCTGCGATTGCGGAAAACGAAAAACGTATGCTTGCATCGCTGTTGAGCAATATGGTTCTTCGCGCCGGATTGCTTGGGAAGAACACGCTGTATTTATCGTTATAGCTCCAGCCCTCCGCAAACCTTGCAACGAGGGTCACAGTTTTCGTTTCCGCAAACGTGAAAACACCTGAATGCAGGTTGCCGCGCAGAACCGTTTCGCTGTATTCCAAAGTTACCCCATCCGAATGTCGGGGCTTGATCTCGTATTCAACAACTCCGTTTGAATCCTCTGCATATGAAGTAATCCCGCCCGCTTCCGTCTCGGTTCTTGCGCCGGCAGGCAGAGAGCAGAGCACAAACAGCAATGCTGTTATCGCACACAGTGCGCGCCTGCAAAGCTTGTTCACAAGCAACTCCTCCGAAAATAGAATTTTCGCAAACATACCGATTATTTTAGCATATTTCACGGTTCATTTCAACCCATTCCCAAACTCATATCGTAATTTTTCGACTTTTGTCACAGAATATTCGAATTCTGCACTCATTTTTCGCAGTTTTTTGCCGCCGAATCGCACATGAATACTTAATAAGTGATGAATTCAATGTATTTCCCGGGAAATTTTGCAGGATCACCTTTTTTTGAAAAAGGCGTTGACAAAACCGTCGCTGCTGTATTATAATCAATAGCACAGTTGTGGCAACTGATTCAGTACGAACGGAGGTGGACTTTTTGCAGATTGATAAATTTTCTCGAACACCGATTTATGAACAGGTCATAGACGGTATTGAGCGAGAAATACTCACAGGCGAGCTGAAACCCAATTCGCCCGTCGCATCCGTGCGCGCATTGTCGGTGCAGTTTTCCGTGAATCCGAACACGCTTCAAAAGGCTTATACCGAACTGGAGCGGCGCGGACTTTGTTACAGCGTTCCCGGCAGCGGGAGGTTCGTTTCGCCGGACGCAATGCAGCGATTGCACGAAGCACGCAGCAAACTTCTTGACGAAATAACCGCACTTTCCCGTGAGCTTAAGCTGACAGGTTTCAACAGGGCGGATGTTATCAACGCAGTGAACAAAGCCTATGATGAAAACATTATCGAAAACAACCAAACGGAGGAAAAATGACATATGATTAAAGTAACCGACCTTTCAAAAAACTTTGGCGAACTCAAAGCATTGGACAAAGTCAGTTTTTCTGTTCCAAAGGGCAGCATATTCGGGCTTGTCGGGGCGAACGGTGCGGGTAAATCCACTCTTATGCGCATAATTGCGGGAATTTACACTGCGGATGACGGTTCCGTGCTCATTAACGATGAACCGGTCTATGACAATCCCGCCGCAAAAACGCACCTCGTTTTTGTTCCGGACAGAATGCACCTTACGGGAGGCGGGGCAACGATTGAACGCATGGCAAATTTTTATGCTTCATGCTACCCCAAGTTCTCGTTTGAAAAGTTTGATGCGCTGCTCAACATTTTTAAGCTCGATAAAAAACGCCGCGTTCGTTCCCTGAGCAAAGGCATGGTGAGGCAGGTGCAGACGGTGCTTGCGCTGAGCTGCAATGCGGATGTTCTTCTTTTTGATGAAACCTTTGACGGACTGGATCCGATTGCGCGCAACATTGCCAAACGCCTTATTTATCGCGATATGTGTGACTTCGGCTCAACCGTCATTCTGACCAGTCACTCCCTGCGCGAACTTGAGGACACTTGCGATCGGTTTGCTATGCTGTATCAGGGTAAAATCGTTTTTCAAAATGACCTTGCCGATGCTAAATCACAGCTGTTTAAGGTTCAGCTTGCATTCGCAAGACAGGTTACGCCGGAGGACTTCAAGGATGTTGAACTGCTTTCTTTCACCAAGCAAGGCAGCATTGTATACGTTCTTGTGCGCGGCGAAGCAGCCGAAACCTCGGCAAAAATCGAAGCGTTGAAGCCGCTGATAATGGATATGCTTCCCTTATCAATCGAGGAAGTTTTTACATATGAACTGTCTTCCCTCGGCTACAATTTTGATGAAATCAAATAAGGAGAATCCAACCATGAGAAAGAATCGCGTTCCGTTTTTCAGCAAATCCTACTGCCGCGAAATGCTGAGGGAGTTTTCAACCACGGGAATCGTATTTGCATCGATCGAATTTGTTGCATCCATGCTGTCGTTTTTCGGGATTACGCAAAACCTTCTGTCAATGCTGCTCTACGGTGCAAATGTGTATATTCAATCTTCCGCCGTAAGTTACGTCAGTCTTTTCTGCTTTGTTGCCGGATTTGTTTTTGTTGTGAAGCACCTGGTCCGCTCCGCATGGGATTTCCGCGGAAGCATTCCTGTCGCAAAACGAACCATGCTCATTTCGGCCTTCACCGCAATGCTTGCGTGGGCGGGCATTTGCGCCGCCGCAAACATTCTCGGAGCATTCGTCGGCAGCCTTGTTTCAACAATTTCCAACTCATCCGTTCTTGTTCCGAGTTTCGCCATGGTTGCGGAGGCGATCGGTGAGTCACTGCTTCGCGGCTTGATGCTGTTCGGCGGCTTTGTGCTTGTTTTTTCGCTGTCCACACGTACTTTCCCGACCATTGTGCTTGCGTTCGTCTGTCTTCTTCTGCCGAACATTGCATATAATGCGCTCATGAACAACACCGAATCAGCCTTCACGTTTACGGAGCTGCTGTTCCCCGTCAGCCCTGCCGCGTCAACATTTTTGAACTGTCTTGTTCGCGTTCTGTGCTGTGCGGCGGTTCTGATTGCTGCATATTTCGCATTTGTCAATGCGCGGGCGGAAACAGCGGGCAAACCTGCAAGAACACGCTGGATCCACGTCCTGATAAGCATCGGCTTTGCACTCACCGCATCGCTCATGTTCACGAATGATGTGTTCTATCCCGATGTTTATTCGGGCAGTCCCCAAATTGCATGGAATCACCTCATCGCGCCCGCAATTGTCGGAGTTGTTGTGTATTTCGGGTTCAGCTGGATCACACTTCGCAGCTTCAAATCCGCAGTAAAGCGGCTGATGTTCTTCCCCGCCGTGCTTGCGGGAGTCGCAATCGTTCTGCTTTGCTCGGCAGCAATGACAAGAGTCTCCGAAAAAATCGAAATTCGCGCAAGCAATATCGAATACGTCACCGTGCAGGGCGGATTGGTTCCCCCTTCCGACGCTTACTCGCTCTGTTGGCGCGGAAACAAGGATTCGGAACGCATGAAGCTTCGTGATGAAATGCTTTTTGACTACTGTGAACAGCTTTCAAAAAACAATTTCGAATACATCTCCACGTATACGTTTGCATCACCCGAATCGTACGCAATCGAGCCTTCAGCGCTCGGTTTCTCATCCACCATAAGCTCCGTAGACATTTTCGACCGCAGCGTTACCCTGGCCGTGAAGCTTAAGAGCGGGCAGACGTATTATTATCCTGCCTTCCTTGACTCGTGTGTCTTTTCATCGAAAAACGAACTTTTGTCACTGCGCAGCATTCTCTCGATGAATACGGACTATGTTGAAAGCAATGTCAACCTGTCCCGATTCGAAAACGGAAAAGTCGCCCTGCCGCACGGGCTTGACGCAAGCTTCCATGACACGCTTATGCGTGAGCTGAAAGCTCTTGATTCCGACAAGCTGTTGCACCAGTTCGGCATCGGCGGTGAGGAAAAAGCAGACCCTGCGGAACTCATGAATCCGTGGAGTTTTCCGGAAAGCGGTGAATTCGGCAACGATTTCCAATTTGCAGTGCTTTCCGACATAAGCGGAAACTATTGCCGCGTTGTTGCTGTTGATGAAAACACTCCCGAATCGCTTCGTATGCTTATTGCTTACGAAAACAGGAAAACGGAGAAAAAACGCGGATTCAATGAAACGCTCAGCGCACTTGAAAGCGGCTCGTTCAACATTGTCGGCGGCTCGATTTCAGGTTTGGATGACATGTTCCAAAGCAATTTTGTCTATTTCAATGTTGACGGCATGAATCCTCCGGCGCTTGCGCAGCAGGCTTATGTAAACCGCGAAACAATCGATACTCTGTTGAATTGCATTGAACAAAGCCGCGGCAAAACACCGGAGCCGGGTCAGCATGTTCTGTCCGTGTGGTTCAGCACGATAGCTTCCGGCAGATACAACAGTGAGCTTGACGATGGAATGTATGATAAAAATTTCATCGATGATTACGGTTACATCGACAGATACACTCTGTCCGAACTCGGAATTGAGTATTCCGATGCCGGCACTCTGCACTACTTCATCTTTGTTGATGATGCAGCTTACAGCAGGATTCTTCAGCTGTTCAGCAACATGCACGGCGGTGTTGCGGATGCATAAGCATCATAACGGACTTCGGAATTCAAACAAATAAGGCCGATGCTAAACAGCGTCCGTCCCAACATACGGGGCGGACGCCTTGCTTTTTTTTGAACGAGGGTGATCCGGGGAGTGCCGAACATTACATTTCCCGGCTCAAGCGAAGCGGGCTTATGCAGAAAGCATGATTTTTGTGTGCAGCAAACGGACTTGTTCATGTTTGCTGCTCTCATACTGTCCTTAAAAGCAGTTCTCCCTGTGGAAACAGCCGAAACAGTCCATTTTAGATTCTTCGATCGTATCTGCTTTCAAGTCTGAAGGTGTCCAAATTTCCGGACTAAAGAAGTTTATGACTTGAACCGCAAAAACTTTTTGCTTTGCTCTGAAAATGCAGTGCTTATTCGCTGAGCAACCAATCGATGAGACTCTCGGATTTGATTCCGTCATAGGAAGTATCAAGACCAGGTTCAAGAGACAACACGATTTTTTCGTAGTTGTCGCGGATACTTTGCAGCGGTGCAAGCTCCCGCTTGCGTACATCTTCGCTCATCATCGACTCCGTTACCTGGATATACATTTTCTCATCGGCGGTCGTTGCAATGAAGTCAACCTCCGCATTGCCGATTTTGCCAATCGCTGCATCATAGCCACGGCGAAGCAGTTCAAAGTAAACGACATTCTCGATGGCGTGACCGCTGTCCCGATTACGGAAACCCAGCAGATAGTTGCGAAGTCCGATGTCAACGATATAGTATTTTCCGAGTGTACGGAGGTAGGCTTTGCCCTTGATATCAAAGCGTTTGATCTCGTAGAAGAAGTAGCTCTCCAGAAGCGCATTTACATATGCCTGCACCGTATGGGCGCTGGGTGCGCCTTTGCGTTTGCCATCGTCCAAAAGTCCCTCGTTGACCAGTGTGTTGCCGATGGATGCAATAGAAACACTGGAGCCGATATTATCCGCAAGGAACAGGATGATCTTACAAAGCAGCATAGGGTCTGTGATCTGCTTTTGACCTCTGCGTTTTTCTCTCTCCAGAATGTCACGAATCACGACTGTGGAATAGATGCCGTCGAGAAGCGACAGTGCCTTTTCCTGTTCCAGCCCAACATCGGCGATTCCGGGCATTCCACCGAAGCGCATATAGGCGTCAAAAACTTCTCGCAGTTCGTAGCGTTCACCGTTCTTATCAAATACCTGCTTGCGGAGTCCACCGAGAGCGCTCTGCGTTTCGCGAACCTCAAAACCGTGAAAATCAAGGAACTCACGGAAAGAGAGAGGCAGCATTTTGATTTCGACGCACCTCCCGGAGAGATAGGTTGAATACTCTGAAGAAAGAAGATAGGCATTCGACCCGGTAACATAGATGTCGCAGTCAAGATCCACACGGAAGGCATTTACAGCATCCTCCCACGCCTCGATCCGTTGCAGCTCATCAAAGAAAAGGTACATCCTCTTTCCTGTGACAACGCGCTCTTTTACATAGTGATAAATATCATCGGCGCTCATCCCGCGGAAATCGAAGGATTCAAAATTCATCTCGATGATCTGCTCCGGCTGAATACCGGTATCTTTCAAATGCTGAACCATCAGCTTTAACAAGCTGGACTTGCCGCAGCGGCGAATGCCGGTGATTACCTTGACCGGCTCCGTATCCTGAAAGCCGATCAGTTTATTTAAATAGCTGTCACGCCTCTTAAGTTCATGAGAATCTATCATGTCTTCACACCTCCTGCGCTATTAGTATAGCACAAATCAGCGAAAAAAATCAAGTAAATGCATCATAGTGCAAAAACTTTAAGTTTTCGACCGATTTTGCAAAGCTGAATTGACAGCAGCCCGTTTGTTTTGGAACCGATGCAGCAAACCCCTTATTTTTTGAATCGACTGCGCTTAATTTCGGTTTTAAAGCAGCCTCTCAATCATGTTAAATCACTCGGATTCGGTTATGTAACCCTCTTTCATCAAAGTTGAAACAAAGGCAGAAAACCCCGACTGCGCTTCATCACGGGAAATCTCATACTCCTGCATGACAGCGCAAATAATGCTTTCCGAAGCAATACCCTTTTCAAGCCCGCGCCAAATAAATGCACCGGATTCCGAAAGTTTCCTGAGCTGCGGCAGTTTTCCCCGCGCCTCACCAACGGCAACAAGCAGGTATTCATCACAAACTTCAACATAAACCGCATTCGGATTAACTCTGTATTCCATAATAAACTTTCAAACCCTCCGTTCGGTCGATTATTCTTCAAAAGCACCCTTCAAAAGCCGAATGATGCCAAACACTGCACCGTTAATTGTCAGCGCAGCGAAGTTCGCATTCAAGCGTCCTTCGGCAAAGCTCTGCCGATGCACCGTCCCCGCGATTCCTGAGCAGCCAAACCGGCGTGCGCTCAAGTATACGTTCCGTATATTGCGCTGCAAAACGCACCTGTTCCGCGTTGTCGCACGGAATTATGAATTGCAGAAACAGCCGAACACCCGCTTCTTTCGGAGACAAGCGTTTAATTATATTTTGCCTATCCTGAGCAAGAAACACAATGCCGCCGAGAGGCGCCGTGCGCAGCTGCCGCATGTTTTCCTTCCCTGCCCACGGCGAAGCCGAAACAGTTACATACTGTTTTTCGAAATTCAACACGGGCTTGTCGCCGTTCAGCATTTCCACTTCATTCGGGAAAAGGCGTTTCCACTGCTTATAATGCGTTGTTTTTCCCACTCCGCTCGGAGCGCAGATGAGCCATGCCTTTCCGCACCACACGAAGCAAACCGCATGAATGATTGCCCGCCCGTGCGGAAGAAGCGCGGCGCAGGCCTTGGTGCAAAGCTCAAGATCTTCAATGCTTTCGGGAAGCGTTCCCGGTTCGTAACCGCGTGCGGCACGGGCGCATTGCTCCGGCGTGATTTCAATGCAGGCGCAGGGTTTTTTTTCCGTTTGAAAATCCGCATATCTATCGCGGAACATTTTGTATCTGAGCGTCAGCTCAAGCGGGATGCCCGCAAGCTCGATATTGATTTTTTCCATCCTGTTCCGTGCCTCCGTTCAGCTCTTTTGCAGTGTCCGTGCGCATCCGCAGTTATGTTGAAAGCGGCGGAGCAGCATCTGCCCCGTCGCCTTCGTGTCAATTGCACCGATTTCATGAATTTCATGAATCATGCAATCATTATGGTTTTATATGTTACGGATTGACGATGTTTCCGAAGTTATCAAAGTAGATAACAGTTCCGTCGCCAAGGGTCATAACGTTCAGGTTCTCGCCGATGGATTCGATGATCGCGCCGCTGGGCTGTCCCATGGGAGCAATAACGGGCTTGCCGTCATCGGTGAAAACGGTGTTGAGGGTCGGATCAAACTTTTTCATGCGTATTATCCTTCCTTTCGCTTATTCGGTGATTCCGTACCAATTATAGGTAAGGGTGCGGGTTTCGCCGCGAACGGTCGTGCCATCCAAAGTTACCCAATAGGGGGTGATGTTGAGCCTTGCGCCGTAGGTCACGCCGTCGAAAGCATAATCACAGCTCATAACAAGCGCATCCTTGGCAACGCCCCTGCCAAACAGGCTGCGCGCACTGCGCAGACCGTAACGGGTGCTGTAATCGGAAACGGAAATCCTCTCGCCGTTAACGATAAAGCCTGTTTCAGCGTAATTTCTGCCGTCGATTGCGGAAACGAGGGTCAGGCTGCGGAGTCTGAAGAATCCGTTGCGATAGTAGCGAAGCCCGAGATAGGAATCGGAAACGTACTTTGCATAAACATCAACGCTTTCGGTAATGTTCGAAAGGTCTGCGGGAACGGTGCATGCTTCATCCGCGAACCAGCCTGCAAAGAGCTTTCCTTCAACGCCGATATAGTCGAGCTGAACCGCATTGTTCTCCGCCGCAACGGTGTAAAGCGTTTCGCCGTCGTGAACGGTGACGATATTGCCCTGAACAGGTTCATCAACGGGATTGATGGGTGCTCCGTTTGCAAAATAGCTGTTCATCAGAACGAGCATGTTCTCCTGCTGTGCATCGTCAACAAAAGCGTTTGCAATGCCGCTTTCAGCAGTTCTAACAACACGGAACTTCTTGTGGTTACCGTCAGCATCCGAACCTTGGCCGAGATACTTTGCGGTGCGGGTCTGCGGTGCAACCTTAACGCCGTCAAGGGTGATCCAATAGGGTGTGAAGGTGATTTCAGCGTCTGCACTCGGCCAATAGGTGTCCTTATCCATGCCGTAGCAGGCAAGGTATCCGTTGGTCTTGTTGATAACGCTTGAAACATTGTACATATCGCTTGTGCCGTTGTTTAAATCGACTTTTACGGTGTTGTAAACATAGCAATTGCCGCCGGTAAGAACATGAGTGGTCACCGCACCGGACTCCGTTATATAAGTCTCGGTGAACTGCTTTGCGGGCAGGGTCTCGCTGCCGACCATGAAACCGACTTCCCTGTAATTCAGGCGATCGACCGGGGTCACAAGGTAGAAGCCGGTAACGTCAACGGTGTTTTCGGAAACATGATTCCAGCAGCTGAGGTTCCTCGGGGAGAGGAACTGTGCATCCGCTTCCCAAATATAATAGGTAGCACCTGCTGTGGGAGTGAACGCGGTTGCATTCTGTCCTGGATCAAAGGTCTGAACCTCTTCACATGTCGCATCACTGAATGCGCCGCCGTAGAGGAATCCGGTTGTTACAACCGAGGTAAGGTTGAACTGCTCAACGGTGTGGGTGGTGGTTTCCTTCACAACGGTATTGGTTTCGGTTTCGTCAAACTGAACATGCGCCACGTTGAAGCTCTGAGTGTATGCGAACCAAACATGCTGGTTGGAGTTCGCTGCGGTGAGAGTTACGGTTGCCGCGTCGCCGGGGGTGAGACTGCCGTCGTTGATAATGTACCTTCCGTAGTAGTTGTAACCTGCAAAATCGGTCTTCGCAACGGTGTACGGCGTGTTGTAGCTGAGACCGGTTGAACCGTTATCCGCAAAATACTCTGCGGGCTGAACCTGCTTTGCAAAGGAGGGGCCATCAACGACCTGACCAAGCTCGTTGATGGGTTCGCCGTTTGAATTGACCTGATACCAGTGAACAAGTATCGCGCCGCCGCCTACGGTGACCTGCGGAATCGGGAACTTGCCGACAGTGTCCTCGCCGAGGTAATTCTTATAGCTGAAAGTTGTTTCGCCGTTGGTGTTGAGAACCTCGTTGGTGGAGGGATTATAGTCGTCAAGGATGCCGACTTTGTATTTCATGATGGGGTTGTCGACCTCGCTAACATTGCCGACGGTCCAGCTGATGGCGCGGGTTGCCGCGTCATAAACCGCGCTGCCCTGGCTGATGTAAATGTCCGCATGGCCGGCATCGTAAACTGCCTTGTCGGTGGTAATAACGGGAGCGGAGCCGCTGAAGCTGAGCTTAACATGTTCGCCCATGGGGTCGTTAACAACGCCCTGACGCGCTGCGATTGCAATGCTGCCCGCAATGGACGTGAAAGCGTTGGTCAGCTTTTCTTCAACATTGTCGGCTGAAGCGATTGCGTAGTAATCCTTGGTTGCATCGGTTGCACAGGTCTTAAGGGTGTTTTCGCCGTTAGTGCCTGCCTGCAAAGCAACGGAATAGATGGTTGTTCCGGCAACTTTTGCCTGATTTGCTTCCCAAATGGTTGCAACGCCGTTGTTGGATGCCATGCTGCCGTTGCTGCAAACAAGATTTCCGGATGCATCATAATAAAATGCGCCGTAGAGCTCTTGGGTTGTCTTGTTATGTTTGCAAGTGCAATTCCAAGTGATATTGCCTTCATCGAGGTCGAAACTGTTGCCCGTGCCGATAACGGTGCTGTAATCGGGCGTTGCAACGGTGGGCCATGCGGTAACCACCGGGTTTCCGCTGAACCAGTGACTCAAAAACTGTCCGCAGTCGATGGTTGCGTTGCCGCCAACAAACGGATAACTGTAGGTTGCGTCACCGTCGGAAAGAATAACGATGTTCTTAAGGCCGGCGGTGCTGGTGTTCAAAAGCTGCTGAGCAACGTGAAGACCTGCCTGCTGGTTGGTGCCGCCTTTTGCATATGTTGCTGCATCAACAGCCGCCTCAAAAGCAGAAAGCTCGGTCGCATCGTAGAAATGGCCGTTGTTGTATGCGGTTGCCTCCTTGATGAAGGTGACGATCGCAATGCGGGTCGTGCTGCCTTCCGTTAGAAGCTTCTGTCCGAAGGCCTTTGCCGCTTTGCGAGTATTTGTAAGCTTATCGCCTTCCATACTGCCGGAGCAGTCAATAACCAACACAACGTCAGATGTTGTTTCGAAGTTTTTGCCCTTAATGCCGAGGGTAACTTCCCAGAGATTCGTCTCGCTTTCAACTGCGGCGGCGTCTTTATCGAGCTTTATGGAGCCCGGCGCCGGCCAAACGGGCTGCGTGCCGCCCGCTGCTTCGCCTTCCGCCGAAACGACGGAGAACGCTGAGAACACAGTCAGCATCATCAGCATTGCCATGAAAAAGGCGGAGATGCGTTTGAGTTCTTTCATTAATAAGTACCTCCCATTAATAATATCTTGCACACATGTGCTGCACTGCGGCGCAAAACTTGCCTCGCAGCGCGGCGGGATCGGGAAACTGCCCTGTTCCCGCATGTGCAATGCAGCCATGCATGACTGTATAAAGCTGCCGCAGCGCGCGAATCTTTTGAATCAGCCCGTTCCGCATTCGGATGATGCTTCCGCACAGGCGAAACATGCTTAACGAAACCGAAACGGCACTGAATGTTAATGCTCCGTGCAGCTGCAAATACAGCATTATATTTTGTTTAACGTCTCAATCCGAACCCCGCATCCGCTTCCGTTCCCCCCGGTCCGTTGTCGGATGATTCCCGCCGTACGCAAAAATACGCACCGACGGGTGTTGTCTTTCAAATCAGCATTCCGCAAGCACACATATTATACATTGAATACAGACGCGTGTTTTAATCTGGATCCTTTCAAATCGGACTGCGCACTGATTTATCGGCTTCTGTGATTGAATTTTGCTGCGGGAAAAAACGCTGTGAGTCGTGCAGGATCGCCGCAGTTCATTTGACATATCCAGTGTATCACGCTGTTTTCAGTTTGTCAACACCTAATCATCTGAATTTACCTGCTTTCTTTTGCCGAATTTGGCAGAAAACCGTCCTCTTGTGCTTACGGTGTACTTTTTTCTGTATTGATATTACTTTTTCATATTTGCGACATGTTTTTGCCGCATTTCGCGGAACTAACTTGTTTCAGATCCGCGCATTGCTTTCCGTGCAAACATTTGCCTCCGACTTCAAATATATTTGTTTTTCGGTGTTTCGACGGGCAAAATATGCTTGCAAACCGTTCACGGCCATGGTATAATGGCTCGGTATGAAATAACTCACCCGTGCGGATTTTCGGGGCTGTGCCGCTCTGCGGTTCTCCGAAAAGATGATGTGCGGGGCGGAAATAAAAACAGGAGGTTTTAGTTATGTCAGTTATTTCTATGAAGCAGCTTTTGGAAGCAGGCGTACATTTCGGTCACCAGACCCGCCGTTGGAATCCGAAGATGAAGGAATACATCTTCACCGAGCGCAACGGTATCTACATCATCGACCTTCAGAAAACCGTAAAAAAGATTGACGAAGCTTACAATTTCGTTCGCGATATTGCGATGAACGACGGCACCGTTCTTTTTGTCGGCACCAAGAAGCAGGCTCAGGAGAGCATCGAACAGGAAGCAAAGCGCTGCGAAATGTTCTATGTCAACCAGCGTTGGCTCGGCGGTCTTCTCACCAACTTCAAGACCATCCAGACCCGTATTGCAAAGCTCAACCAGATCAACAAAATGGAAGCGGACGGCGATTTCGATCTTCTCCCCAAGAAGGAAGTCATTCAGCTCTGCGCTCTTCGTGAAAAGCTCATGAAGAACCTCGGCGGTATCAAAGAAATGAAGAAACTGCCCAGCTGCATGTTCGTTGTTGACCCCCGCAAGGAGCATATCGCCGTTATGGAAGCACGCAACCTCGGTATCCCCATCGTTGCAATCGTTGACACCAACTGCGATCCCGATGATGTTGACTATGTTATCCCCGGCAACGACGACGCAATCCGCGCTGTCAAGCTCATCGCTTCCAAGATCGCCGATGCAGTCCTCGAAGGCAAGCAGGGCGAACAGATGACCGATGCCGCTGTTGATGCAACCATCGACAACGATGCTGCCGACGAAGCAGATAACTTCTAAGTTCAATCATTCAACCATGATTTTTCCGCGGAGAAGCCTGCCGGGCTTCCTCCGCTTGAACGTAACATTGATTAAATGCGGGCAAATATCAGGGCGTTCCGCGCTCGGTTCCCGTGTTGGTCAACGTTTGCATTATAACTACAGGAGGATATTTTAATGGAATTCACCGCTAAAGACGTAATGGCTCTGCGCGAGCGTTCCGGCGCAGGCATGATGGACTGCAAAAAGGCACTCAAAGAGTGTGACGGCGATATTGAAAAGGCTCTCGACTATCTGCGCGAGAAGAGCCTTGCTGCATCCGCAAAGAAGGCTTCCCGCATTGCGGCAGAAGGTATTGTTGACTGCTTCGTTTGTGAAAAATGCGGCGTCGGCGTCATCATCGAAGTCAACTGCGAAACCGACTTTGTTGCAAAGACCGACGATTTCAAAAACCTTGTTGCTTCCCTTGCAAAGCATGTTGCAAAGAAGAATCCCGCTTCCGTTGAAGATATGATGGCTCAGTCCTTCTCCGAAGACGAGAGCAAGACCGTCAGCGACGTTATCAACGGCGCAGTTGCAAAGATCGGCGAAAAGATCACCATCCGCCGCTTCAATCGCGTTGAAGGCATCGTTGATACCTATGTCCACCTCGGCGGCAAAATCGGCGTACTTCTTCAGATCAGCAACAATGAGTTCCCCGCTGTTGCACACGATGTCGCAATGCAAATTGCGGCTGCAAAGCCCACCTGCCTCCGCAAGGAAGACTGCGACCAGGCCGAACTCGAGCATGAGCGCGAGATTCTCCGCGAACAGGCAAAGAACGATCCCAAGCCCAAGCCCGCTGCAATCATTGAAAAAATGGTTGAAGGCCGCATCGAGAAGTATTATAAGGAAGTCTGCCTGCTTGAGCAGCCCTTCGTTAAGAACCCCGATGAGAGCGTTTCTCAGATGATCAACGGCAGGTTCGAAGTCATCGGCTTCACCCGCTACGAAATGGGCGAAGGTCTCCAGAAGCGCACCGAAGACTTTGCGGCAGAAGTTATGGCTCAGACCAAAAAGGCATAAACTTTGCCTTAAAATCCGCACGCATACATGTGTTTTGCACGTATTCAGGCTCCCCGCAGCAAGCTGCGGGGAGCCTGCTGTTTAATCCCAACACAGTGTTCTAAACCCCTTATTGTTGCGGCAGCAACCCAAACCCTTGAATGAAATTAAATTCCGAAATGAATTTAAAGCCGCATTTCAATTTATCTGCATTGAAAAAGTCGCCATAGTCTGCTATAATACCGCACGTGAAGTTTTATTTCTTTCTGACGCAAAAGGTAGGAATCAAACGGTTACGGGAACTCGGTCATTTTCGCATGTGTATTGAAACATACTTTCGCAATTCACGAGGATTCCGCGTGCTTTCCGTTTGCCGCAGCATCTGAATCGGATTCACAAATCATAAACAGCAATGATTTCATTGCCGCACATTTCGCCGTTTTCAACAAAGCCGTACTTTCTGTAAATCTCTCTTGCGCGCACATTTTCGGGTTCATATGAAAGCCAAACTTTATCCGCTTTTCCGAACGGATACGTGCGAATCAGCGCCATCGCTGCGTCCAATGTCTGCCTGCCGAAACCTTTGCCCTGATACTTTTTATCTATCATCAGCCTCCACAGGCTGTAGTTTTTCTTTATCAATTCACTTTCTTTCTCGTTGCCGACGGTGCCTTTGCCGATCATGATAAAACCGACAAGCGTTTCATCATTATAAACTGCCAACGGCAGCGCATTGCCGCCCTCGTTTCTTGTTGCATAGGCTTCCGCCAGACTCTGTATGTTTTCTGCAACAAAATCCTTTTGTTCTTCAAAAGGTTCCAGTGTGCAAACTTTCCATATGTTTGCATTTGTAATTTCTTTAAAGTTAATCATAGTCAAATTTATCCGATTGCAACTCCTGTTTCCGTTAAACTTTGTCAAAAATCAAAACTGCATGGTTTCATCAAGCGTTTGAACCGAACAGCCCTTACTTTCATAATAATTCAGCATTTCGGGCAGTTTCTTTTTATCATAGCTTGTGATGCAGTCGGACAGCACGCACCGTTGTCCGCCGCCTCGTTCTCCACGGCGGTGCAGTCGATGGAGCAAATGCTCCCGTCCGTGAAGCGAAGTTCCACGCAGGCGGTATCTATATTGAACGCACAGTTTACGAGCTTCTCCATGGGTATATCCTCCTGAATTTGATGTTATTCTATCCCGAAACTAAACTTCAATATCCTTGATAAAAACAATAAATCCGAACCCATGACCAATCGGTACAAGGTTCAGATTATATTGTTTTGGTGGAGGCGAGGGGAGTCGAACCCCTGTCCGAAAACCTGTTTACAAGACTTTCTACGAGCGTAGTCGATATTTTGACATTCCCTCTGCCGCACTCCTACCGACAGGATTACGGTTTCAGTAGACTTTTAATCCCGCCCGGGTCAAGTCAAGCCCGGGTTGGTTCCCCACATTAATGATGCCCGTTACCGCCGTCGTGGGCAACGGCGGGCGGACAGTCGCCGGTTAAGCAGCGACGGGTACGAAATTGGATTCGTCGTTTATTTTTTAAGTTTTCCCGATTTTAGCGAAGCTCGGGGCTTCGGCTCGCTTATCCGGCACCCATGATCCCCGTCGAAACCATGTACGCCCCCAAGCGTTGATATTATACCACAAACAAAACCATGCTGCAACTCTGATTATGTGCAGAAGGTGGGTTTGGGTTATAAACGGTACGGCTGCCGAACGGACAATCCGCAAAATCGGCGTAAAACTTCGTCAATAAGCATCGGCATTTCGCCTGTCCATTGCGCGCTTTGCATCGCGTTCGGCGATATCATGTCGTTTATCGTAAAGTTTTTTGCCTTTTGCAACCGCAAGTTCCAATTTCACTTTTCCGTCCTTAAGGTAAAGACGGAGCGGAATCAGGCTGTATCCGTCGGCTTGCGAAAGCGTGAGAAGCTTTAAAATCTCACGCTTATGCAGCAGCAGTTTGCGCTCGCGGAAGGGATCACGATTGAAGATATTGCCCTTTTCGTACGGACTTATGTGCATACCGACAACGAACGCCTCGCCGTTTTTGATTTTGACGTAGGAGTCCTTGATGTTGACCTTGCCCAAACGAATGCTCTTGACTTCTGTTCCGACAAGAGCCATTCCGCATTCATAGGTATCTTCAATTAAGTATTCATGCCGAGCCTTGCGGTTTTCGGCAAGTTGTTTTTCTCCGCGTTTTACGGGCATATTGCTGCTTAACCTCTTATATTGCCAAAAACGCAGCACTCAAAAAATTAAATGCTGCGCAGCAAAATCAAAATTCGGATCGTTGCGCCCGAAACCCGAGCGCATGAACATCAGCCGATAACGAGCAGAACAAGAGCAAGCACACCGAGAACGGAAGCGAAGATAACGGTAAGCCTCTGGAGCTTTGCTTCCCTGCCCGCTTTTGCGTTGCGTGCTTGACCGAGAGCGGTCGTATCGTTGCCGAATGCACTGCCGAGACCGGCACTCTTTGCGTTCTGCGCAAGCACAACGATGACAAGAAGCACGGCGACAATGACCATGAGGATGTTTACAATAATTTCAACAGTCTGCATAACTAATAACCCTTTCAATTTCAACTGCATTTGACATTATAGCATTAAAAAGCCAAATATGCAAGCATAATTTTCGAATGCTGTCGATTATATAATTCGTTCATCGTTCAATCAGGCTGTGACCCGTCATTTCTTTCGGAACGGGCAGATGCATGATATCGAGAAGCGTCGGCGCAAGATCGCATAATCTTCCGCCGTCACGGAGTTTTTTGCCCTTTGCATCATCCGAAACCCAGATGAGCGGAACGGGATTGGTTGTGTGCGGGGTGAACGGTTCACCTTTTTCATCGAGCATCTGCTCACAATTGCCGTGATCGGCAGTGATGAGACAAGCTCCGCCGTTTTTGATAATATGGTCAACCAGCGTCCCGACACAAACATCGACTGTTTCAACAGCTTTGACGGCAGCCTCGAAAACGCCCGTATGTCCGACCATATCGGTGTTGGCAAAGTTCAGAACCATAAAATCATATTTGCCCGAATCGATGCATTCACACGCACGGCGCGTGACCTCGTACGCACTCATTTCCGGCTTCAGATCATATGTTGCAACGTTCGGTGACGGAACAAGAATCCTGTCCTCGCCGTCGAAAACGCGTTCGATCCCTCCGTTGAAAAAGAAAGTAACATGAGCGTATTTCTCCGTTTCCGCAATGCGAAGCTGAGTTTTTCCGAGAGAGGAAAGGTACTCGCCCATGGTGTTTGAAAGCTGCTCGGGAGGAACGATGAGGCTGACTCTGCCGTTGAATTCTGCGGAATACTGACTCATGCAAACGAATTTGACCGGAAAGTAACCGCGTCTGCGCTCGAACTGCGGAAAATCCCTGTCGATGAAGCAGCGTGTCAGCTGGCGCGCCCTGTCCGGGCGGAAATTAAAGAAAATGATGCTGTCGTTCGCATTAATTTTCGCAATCGGTGCACCGTTTTCGGTTATTACACACGGTTTAATGAATTCGTCCGTAACGCCGTTTTGGTATGATGTCTTAACGGCATCCTCCGCATCCGAAAACATGTCTCCCTCGCCGTAAACAAGCGCGGAGTATGCTTTTTCCGTACGGTCGTAGTTATTGTTCCTGTCCATTGCATAATACCTGCCTTCAACAGTTGCGATTTTCCCGCAGCCGCATTCGGCAAGCTTGTTCTTCAGTGCACGAACAAAACCGAGTCCGCTGTCAACCGCCGTATCCCGTCCGTCGGTGAAGCAATGTACAAAAACCTTTTGCATTCCTGCCGCCTTTGCGGCATCCAGAAGCGCAAAAAGATGATCGATATGGCTGTGAACCCCTCCGTCCGAAAGAAGTCCCATAAGATGCAGCGCGGAGGAATGCTCACGACAATTTTCAAACGCCTCGCGAACAGCGGTACAGCTTCCGAGCCTGCCGCTTTCCGCAAGGTCAAAAATCCTTGTCAAATCCTGAAAAACAACTCTGCCCGCACCGATATTGGTGTGCCCGACTTCGGAATTGCCCATCTGTCCCGACGGCAAACCGACATCGCGTCCGGATGCACCTATTTCGGTGTGCGGATATGCATCCCAAATCGTGCGGAGGTGTTTTGTGTTTTGCGGCATGATTGCATTTCCGTAGGAATCCGGGTTGCAGCCAAAGCCGTCCATAATGATGAGTGCAGTGAGTTTTTTCAATCCGTACCTCTTGCCCGCTCCCGAAAGCATGTTCATTCGGGAGCGGGGCTGAAATATTGTTATTCCGCTTCATGCGGTGTAATATCTTTACCGTTCACAATGCAGTCGGCAGCCGCTTTTGCGGTCCGCTTTCTTCTGCGTTGCGTGCTTTATCAGTTCAAAACGACCTTTGCAAAATCTTCCGCAACAAGGCTTGCGCCGCCGATAAGACCGCCGTCGATCTGCGGCATTGCCTTAAGCCCTGCGGCGTTCTTTGCGTTCATGCTTCCGCCGTACAAAATGCGGGTGTGCTGCGCAAATTCAAGCCCGTAAAGCTCTGCAATAACTCTGCGAATTGCGCCGATAGTTCGGTTCGCTTCCTCGTTCGTTGCGGTTTTGCCCGTGCCGATAGCCCAAATGGGTTCGTATGCAACGGTGATGCGCGCTGCCTCTTCGGCGGGAATACCGTTGTAAAGTGCCTTGACCTGACCTGCAAGGAATGTGTCGGTAATTCCGGCTTCGCGCTGTTCAAGGGTTTCACCCACGCAAACTATGGGCAGAATACCGTTTTCAAGTGCGGCTTTTGTGCGCATGTTAACGGTTTCATCCGTCTCGCCGAAATACTGTCTGCGCTCACTGTGACCGATAATCGCGTATTCGACACCTATACATTTCAGCATGTCTGCACTGATTTCGCCCGTAAACGCGCCTTTTGCCGCCCAGTGAATGTTCTGAGAGCCCAGTTTAACGTTGCTGCCTTCAAGAACTTTTGCCGCACAGCAAAGATCGACAAAAGGCGGACAAACGACGATATCGCATTCGGCATTTTCAACAAGGGGAAGCAGGTCGGAAACAAGCTGCTTCGCCTCGTCGCGGTTCTTGTTCATCTTCCAATTGCCGGCGATTAGTTTTTTGCGGCAGGGACGATCAAGAAGTGCGGCAACGCCGGGAAGCGTTTTGCCCTCAAGGAATTCAAGGCTTGCACCGCCGCCCGTGGACATATGTGTCATTTTGTCGCCGAGACCGAATTTGTTAATTGCGGAAGCGGAGTCGCCGCCGCCGATTATCGTTGTGCCTTCGCACTCGGCGCATGCTCTTGCAACCGCTTCGGTTCCCTTTGAGAATGCATCCATTTCAAACACACCCATGGGGCCGTTCCAAACAACAGTCTTTGCTTCACGAATGATTTCGCCGTAAAGTTTTGCGGTCTTTTCGCCGATATCCATGCCCATCCAACCATCGGGAATTGCATCAAAAGCAACCGTCATATGCTCTGCATCGGGTGCAAAATCCTTTGCAACAACGCAGTCAACGGGGAGCTGCATACGCACGCCCTTGGCCTTTGCTTCCCCAAGCAGTTCGCGCGCCGTTTCAACGCTTTCCTCATCAAGATAGGATGTGCCGATATTAAGTCCCATAGCCTTGAAGAATGTATAACTCATTGCGCCGCCGATAAGCAGAGTGTCGCATTTGTCGAGCAGATTTCTGATAACGCCGATCTTGTCGCCGACCTTTTTGCCGCCGAGAATCGAAACAAAGGGACGCGCCGGATTTGCAAGCGCACCGCCCATTACGGAAAGCTCCTTTTCAATCAGGAAACCGCAAACGGCGGGCAGATAATGCGCAACGCCCTCGGTTGAAGCATGTGCTCTGTGAACCGTTCCGAAAGCATCGGACACAAAAACATCCGCAAGGGATGCAAGTTCCTTTGCAAACTCCGGATCGTTCTTCTCTTCCTCTTTGCTGAAGCGAAGGTTTTCAAGCAGGAGAACTTCGCCCTCGCCGAGTTGCTCAGCCTTTGTTTTCGCATCCTCGCCCACTGAATCGGATGCGAATGCAACTTTAACATTTGGAAGAAGCTCCGCAAGACGCTTTGCAACAGGTGCAAGTGACATTTCGGGAACAACTTTTCCCTTCGGCCTGCCCAGATGCGAGCAAAGGATAGTTTTTGCACCGTTTTCAACAAGATATTTAATCGTCGGCAGTGCGCCGAGAATCCTGCTTTCATCGCTGATATTAAGGTTTTCATCAAGGGGAACGTTGAAATCAACGCGAACGAGTACGCGCTTGCCCTTTACGGGAACATCGGTGACGGACAGTTTAGCCATTTTCAGCCTCCTGAGTGATTATTGTTGTTTCTTCGTGCGGAACAAAAGCCCCGCACGGACCGATTATGTGTTATTCCGTTTCAAATTATAACACTCAATTAAAAAAACTTCAACCGCAAAACATGCGGAAAAAGCTTCTTGGAGGGCGAAATCGGGTTCAACACCGTGAATATGCCGTGAGTGCGGCTGATTTTTCGACAAAATATGAACTTATTTTTCTGACTTTGAAATTAATTCGTATGCAAGCCAAAACAAAGCTGCCGCGGGAAAACCCTGCGGCAGCTTTAACGCTTGTTTCAAAGATAAATCTGTGAACACAGCTTTATGTTTGTCACATTCGGCAAACATCAGGCTTCAACCGCAAAATCTGTTGACAGAATGCGGTTGAGCCACGGAAAGGTAAATACGTTCGAAGTATTTTACTCGTTGTCGTCAGAAGTAACGAACTTGCCGAGAAGAGATGCAAGAGAAGTCGTTGCGGACTCAACGGGAGGAAGCTCGTAATCGGGTTCCTCACGGCGGCGGCGTTCTGCACGACGCTCATCGCGCTCACGGCGACGCTCTTCGCGTGCTGCTGCCTGCTCGCGGCGGGTCTGCTCTTCCTGCTGACGCTTTTCGTTGCGTTCTGCATTGCGCTCTGCGCGCTCACGCTCACGCTGTTCGCGCTCTTCGGCCATGATGCGCTCTGCTTCCTCGGGATTCTCTTCGATGAGAGCTTCCCTGCGGCTGAGGCTGATGCGGCGCTTTGAAGTGTCAACTTCGACTACCTTGCAGCGCACACGGTCACCGACCGCGAGTTCATCCTCGACCTTTGCAACGCGCTTGATGCCAACCTGGGAAATGTGGATGAGACCGTCGATCGTGGGTTCAAGCGATACGAATGCGCCGAACGGAACAATGCGAACGACCTTGCCCTCGACGAATGAACCGACGGGGTATCTTTCGTCTGCGGTTGCCCAAGGCTTGGGCTGAAGCTCTTTGTAGCCGAGGGAAATCTTTTTGTTTTCCTTGTCGACTTCACGGATGACAACTTCGATCTTCTGATTTACGGTGAAGAGCTCAGCGGGGGATTTGATTCTGCCCCAAGCGCACTGCGTAACATGCAGCAGACCGTCAACGCCGCCGATGTCAACAAACACACCGAAATCAACGATCCTGCGGACCGTACCCATGACCTTCATGCCGGGAGTGAGGCTGTCCCAAACTGCTTCCTTTGCGGCTTCTGCTTCGGCAAGGAGAACTGCCTTTGCGGAGCCGATGATGCGCCTGCGCTTTGCGTCAACCTCAAGCACTTTAATCTTCATGGGTTTGCCGACAAATTCTTTAAGGTCGGCAACGTATTTGGTGGAAACCTGAGAAGCGGGAACGAATGCGCTTGCACCGTTGGTGAGGGAAACGATGACGCCGCCCTTGATTGCTTCTTTGCAGGTACCTTCAAGAACCTTTCCTTCGGATTCGGCGCTGGCGGTGAATTCTTCCCACGCCTTCTGGCTCTCGACGTTTTTACGGGAGAGCAGTACATTGCCTTCGCCGTCATTTACTTTGAGAACTTCAACTTCGATGGGATCGCCCACTTTGTACTGGGATGCGGGGTCCAGATCGGGATCGTTGGAGAACTCGGAGCGAGGAATATATCCGTCGGACTTGTATCCGATGCTGACGCTGATTTCGCCGTCAACAATCTGAATGACGGTGCCCGTCAGAACCTGACCGCCGTGAATTCGGACGATGGTCTTGTTGATCGCCTCTTCGTCAAATACGGCATTTTCCTCGATGTTTGCTGCGTTTGCAGCTGCGTTTTCGGTTGCGGCTTCGCAATTTACATTAGCCTTATCCTGTTCGCTCATTGTGTTGATAACCTCCCTGATAATCGAATCCGGTGTCGATGCACCGGCAACTACGCCTACCATTATATCATTATTTTTAAATATATCAAGAGAAATTTCGCATTCTTTTGCGGCATTGAGGGTATTTCTGCAATTTTTTTCACAAATTTTTCTGAGTTTTTGGGTATTGGAGCTGTGTTTGTCACCTAAAACAAGCATAACATCGCATTTTTTGCTTAATTCCTCTGCCTCCCGCTGCCGTTCGAATGTTGTGCTGCATATGCTGTTGAACACGCGAATGCGGGGATATTCTCGTTCGATAACGCGCTGCATTGCAGCAAATGTTTCGGAATCAAACGTTGTTTGAACCACAAGGCAGCCGCTCCTGCCTTCAAGCTTTCGAAGCTCCTCCTCACCGCGGATAAAAATCGCCGAATTACCGCAATGCCCGTTTATACCTATGGTTTCCGGGTGTTCCGGATTGCCTACAATAAAAACCTGCTCACCGCGCTCGTACGCAGCCGAAACAATTCTGTGAATATTCGAAACAAAGGGGCATGTTGCATCGATGAAATTAATGCCTCTTGTTTCAAGCTCTTCATAAATCTTTTTCGGCACTCCGTGGGAGCGAATGATAACGTAATCCCCGCGCTGCGCTTCATCAAGTGACTCTATCGGCGCAATGCCGGCCTCGCGCAGCCGGTTCACAACATCCCGATTGTGTATCAGTTCGCCAAAGGTAAAAACCTTTGCCGCACTGCCGGATTCGGCAACCTTGGCCGCAGTCTGCTCCGTCAGTTCCACCGCACGGCGCACTCCAAAGCAAAACCCTGCACTTTTTGCAAGAATGATTTTCAATTTCGGTAATCTCCGATTTCTTTATTATTTCGGCTTTCAGTCCCTTGCGGTGCGTTTTTTGCCCTCTGTTTCGCTCCGCATGAGCAGACTCAGTTTTTCCATTTCGTTCTGCATCCTGTTTGTTATTGCATCATTCAGCATTCGCCTGTCGCAATGCTCGGCGATCTCTCCCGGAAGAATGACGTCTCCGACATACAGAAGCGACCGTCCCGACCTGCTCTTTTTCGGATTGATATATATAGGAACGATCGGCGCGCCGGATTTTGCGGCAATAAACGCCGTGCCCTTTTCAAATTCATCCATGCCGTCCGTTGCCGAACGCCTGCCCTCCGGAAATATTCCGAATGCTTTGCCGTCACGCAGGAGCTTCAGCGACTGCCGAATGGATTTCATGTCCGCCGTTTTTCGATTTACCGGAAAAACGAAGAGTGACTTAAAAAAAACTCGCCCCACAGGGTTGTCAAAAAGCTCTTTTTTTGCCATGAAATGAATGATTCGCGGTGAACTGACTACCAAAAGCAGCGGATCGTACAACGCTCTGTGGTTCGCAATAAAAATAACGCCGCCCTTAATCCTCAGGTTTTTCTTATTGCCGAATACTTTCGGTCTGTAAATCAGCCAGAGCAGCCATTTAAAGAATATGTATGCGATTATATAAAGCATTCTCAACCTCCGAAAAAAAGCTGCTCAGCATTATCCGATATGCGCCAGCACTGCCGCAACCGCACTTTCAACATTCATTTCGCTTGTGTCGATAACGACTGCATCATCCGCCGGGCGGAGCGGCGCAGCCTCCCGCGTTGAATCCCTTTCATCCCTGCGTTTTATCTCACAAAGAATATCGTCAAAGTTCCTGCCGTTCAGCTTTCCCGCCGCCGCGTATTCCGTATAGCGGCGCGCTGCGCGAACTTCCGGCTCGGCAGTAACAAAAAACTTATGCGTTGCATCGGGCAGAACATAGGAACATATATCGCGCCCGTCCATAACGACATTGCGAACCCTTGCAAGCGCACGCTGCAATTCCACAAGCTTTTTGCGAACCTCCGGAATCGTGCTAATAACCGAGGCATAATGTGAAACTTCCTCCGTGCGGATGAGCCCGGAAACATCTTCCCCGTCCAGAAGAACATGCTGAACGCCGTCAATGTATTCAATGGAAACATTTGTGCCGTCGAGCATCGGAACCACGCGGCGCGCGTCGGCAGGGTCAATCCCCATGCGCATTGCCTTGAGTCCGATAGCTCTGTACATTGCGCCCGTGTCAACATAAGTTATTGAAAGTCTTTTTGAAATTTCTTTTGCAATTGTGCTCTTCCCCGCGCCCGCGGGCCCGTCTATCGCAATGCTGATGTTTCCCGTATTTCCCGAATTTGCAAATTCACTTCGTTCCGCAGTCATATATTTTTCTCCGTTTTCAGTGTTTTTAAAGCAATGTTTTGCGTTGGATATGTTTAAAGAGCTTCCGCCGCCGCTCTGCCCGCCGCACAGCCGGTTGACCATGCAATCTGAAGATTGAATCCGCCCGTACAGGCATCAACATCGATGACTTCCCCTGCAAAATACAGCCCGGGCACAATTCGCGACCCCATTGTTGACGGATTAATCTCTTTAATCAGCACACCGCCGCGCGTGATTATCGCTTCTTCAACGGGACGTGCCGCGCGCACCGTCAGCGGCAGGCATTTTAGGGTTCGAACAATTGCCCCCCGCTGTTCACGAGTCAGGTTATCCACCGTGATTTCGGCATCAACACCCGCAACATGCAAAACCACATCGATAAGCCTTTGCGGAAGCAGATCGCACATTGCATTCTGCACCTGTTTATGCTTGTATTTTTCAAAATCCCGCAGAATGCGGAGATCAAGCTGCTCTGCTGTCAATCCGGGCTTAAGGTCAATTTCAAGCAATGCACCGTTGGGCGAATCCGCAAGATAGCTGCTTGCGCTGAGTACAAGCGGGCCCGAAACACCGAAATGAGTGAACAGCATCTCCCCGAGTTCTTCATAAACGGGCTTGCGCTTTTTTTGTTTCTTCTCGATTTTTGCCGTATTCTCCGCCGCAGAGCAGGCATATCCGCCTTTCTCGGCATTTCCGGATTCATTTGCGGAATATTTCCCGGGAAATGGCTCGCCGGATTTTGTTTTTTTACTCTTTTCGGGTGCATATGCGCGCAGAACAACATTTTTGAGCGAAAGCCCCATCAAATCGCCCACCCATGCCTCGTTCGCAACAAGCGGTATGAGCGACGGCTTCGGTGCGGCAACGGTGTGACCGAGACTCTCTGCAAAGCTGTAGCCGTCCCCGGTTGAACCCGTCGAAGGATAGCTTGCACCGCCCGTTGCAATGATTACTTTATCGTAATATTTTTTCTGTCCGTTTTCAAAGCAGAGCCGAAACCCTCCGTCCTCCGTCTTTGAAACGCTTGATACCCGTGAATTAAGCACAATGTTCGCTCCGCATCTCACCGCATTGGTCTGCAATGCGCGAATAACATCGCTTGACTTATCGCTTTCGGGAAAATATCTTCCGCCGCGTTCAAGTTTCGTGCGAACGCCGCAGGAGTTTATCAGTTCAATTATGTCGTCGTTAAAAAATCCGTCAAACGCGCTGTAAAGGAACCTGCCGTTATGCGGCACGTTTTTCAGAAATGCATCGATATCGGCAGAATTGGTGATGTTGCACCTGCCCTTTCCCGTAAGAAAGAGTTTTTTGCCCGTTTTTTCGTTTCTGTCGATAATATCGACACTTGCGCCGCCTTTTGCCGCAAATGCGCCCGCAATAAGTCCTGCCGCGCCCGCTCCGATAACTCCGATTTTCATAATCCGCCCTCTTTATCCCGCATATTAAACCATGGGTTCACTTTTAAACCTGCAAAAAATTGCCGTTTAATAAGTTCTTTCCGCAAATGCCGCGATCTGCTCAAGCCGTTCGTAATCCGTTATATCGTACTTTAGCGGGGTCACGGCGATGAATCCGTCACGAACGAATTTTTCATCCGTCGTGTCATGCTCGGCGCAGCTTGTCAGCTTGTTGCTCGGAGTTTTGTAGCCGATGCTTCCGTTTTCGTCCTTTATTTCGATATAGGCAATCGGATAAATCTGTTCTGCAAGATACCCGACCCGTATTCCGCGATATTCATTCGCAGGCAGATAGGGATAGTTCACATTCAAAAGCCTGTGGCTTTCCGTTAAGCAGCCAAGGAACAGGTCAATATTGCTGCAAAAGTGAACCGCCGCATCATCAAAATAGTCCGTTCCGAGCGTATCTCTTGAAACCGCAACGGCGCGGTAACCAAGCATTGCCGCCTCCTCCGCAGCGGAAACGGTGCCGGAATACAGCACATCCGTGCCAAGGTTCGGCGCCTGATTGATTCCGGAAATCACAATATCCGGCTCAGCGGAAAGGTTGCCAAGTGCAACGCGCACACAATCCGCGGGTGTGCCGTCAACCCAAAAAGCGGTTACGGGTTTCAATTCCCGTTCGGAGTTTTTCGCATCATCGTCAAATACCGTAACCTTTTCCGCATGCAGCAGTCTTCTCAAAGTCAACCCGTGCCCGACCGCACTCTGATTTTCCTTCGGTGCGCAAACGAACACATCATGCTCTTTGCGCAATTCCCGAACCAGCGCGGCAATGCCGGGCGCGGTATATCCGTCATCATTAACAACAAGAATATTCATACTTTTTATCTTTCACACATGTTTTCAGCCGAAGACGCATTATTTCTTCATTATATCTCTTAAGATATCGCGCAAATCCGGATCAACCGGCAAAGAGAATGTTTCCTCGCCGCTCTCCTCATCCTGATGAATCGTGAGCGGCGTCCCTTCACCGATATCGTACAGCTCGCCTTCATCATCCGCCTCCTCGGGGATATCCCTGCCTTCAATAGAATAAATGCTTCGCATCAGCGATGCCGCGCTGCTGTATTCTTCCGGAAATTCCGACTCGACCGATTTTGTGTGTTTGCCGTTCTCGTTCTTCATCGATTTTTCGGATTTTTCCGATGTTTTGATTTGCTCATCACAGTCATCCGCAGGATCTGCCGTTTCGGGTTTGTCTTCTGCTTCACCTTCCGCACCTGTGTGACTCTCCGGCTCTCCGTTTTCCGTTGCGGAACAGACGGCCTGCTCTTTCGGTTCATCCGTTGTTTCGGGATTTGAATCTTCCGTTTCTTTAGGCAGTTCCGTGTTTTCCTGTCCGCAAACATCCGCCTCCGGCACTTCCGGATCCGACACCGCTTCCGCATTATCGCAGGAGCAGCATGTTTTTTCGCGGCCGCACGGAGGCATTGCTTCCGCACCGCCGGTGCCCCTTATGCTCTCTGTGCCTTGCTTCGCTTCGTCCAAATCCATTTCATTCGAATCCGCTGCGTCCGGATTTGTTTCGCTCAGTGAAGTTTCATCGGCATCATCCGCGCATTCACCGCTGTTCTCGGGCTCTGCCGCGGCGGGTGCGTATTTTTCCGCATATCGTGCTTCAACCGCCGTTTCGAAATTCAATTCGGCAAGGGATTCCATTATCTGAGCATATTTCCGTGCCTGTTCAAGCGCAAGCCTTGCCTTTTCGCTCAGTGAAAAGTTCAGCTCGTCCACCTGCGCCTGTTTTTCATCAACCGCAGCCTGTGCTTCGTCCATCATCGTTTCGGCATCGGCTTTTGCGCCTGCGATCAACTCCGTCGCCTCGTCAAGGGCGGTGTCCGTAACCTGCTGTGCATCCTTCTGTGCGGCATCGCGAATGCCGGCGGCATCCCGTTTTGCATCCGCAATCAGCTGAGCCGCTTCTTTTTTTGCGCTTTCAAGTGCCGCCTGCGCTTTGTTCAGAATATCCGTTCTGCGCTGCTTCGCTTCGGCATCGATTCTGTCCGCATTTGCATTTGCTTCTTTTAATATGCGTTCACGCGTGTTATGCGCTTCGGTAAGAGCGTTCACAATTGCTTCCTGACGCAGCCTGAAATCGTCCAAGCGGCGTTTTGCGTTGCTCAAATCGAGCTGTGCGCCGTTCAATTCGTTTCTGAACCTGTCGCGTTCGCCGACGGTTTTTGCAAGCTCGCTTTTAACGTTTTCAATTTCAACACCCGCCGCCGCAAGCTGTGCGCGCAGCGCATCGTTTTCCTGCGCAAGTTGGGTGAGCTGCTGCTCCATCGCCTTTGTTTTTTTGCTCATCATTGTGTAGCCCTCCGTTATTATTTCTGTCTCCGTTCGCTTCCGAACGGATAAAACAGCGCAACTCAGCTGAAAAGTCTTTGGAATCCTTTCAAATGAATGAAGTCTGCCCGTTTGAATCCTGCGGCGGAGCATAGCCCATGTGCGAATACCCCGCCGGAAGCAATACCCGCCCGCGCGGCGTACGCGCAATGAAACCAAGCCTCAGCAGATACGGTTCGTAAACATCCTCAATCGTGGAAGCATCTTCACCGGTTGCCGCCGCAATTGTATCCAATCCGACAGGTCTTCCGCCGAATTTCACAATCATTGCCGTCAGCATGTTCCTGTCAACGGCGTCAAGCCCGAGTTCGTCTATCGCAAGCATATCAAGCCCGTTTTTTGCCGTTTCAAGGTCAATAATACCGTTTGCGCGAACCTGTGCAAAGTCGCGGACACGCCGCAAAAGCCTGTTTGCGATTCGCGGAGTTCCTCTTGAACGCGATGCAATTTCAAGTGCGCCGTCCTCCGTTATTTCAATATCGAGTATGCCCGCGCTGCGAACAACGATTTCTTTCAAATCCTCAGGCGTGTAAAGCTCAAGCTGTTCCTTTATTCCGAATCTGTCGCGAAGCGGCGCGGTCAAAAGCCCCATTCGCGTTGTTGCACCCACAAGGGTGAATTTCGGCAGTTCAAGCCGCAGCGACCTGGCGGACGGTCCCTTGCCGATGATTATGTCGTATGCAAAATCCTCCATTGCGGGGTAAAGAATCTCCTCAACGTTTGCATTCAATCGGTGAATCTCGTCAATAAAAAGCACGTCGCCTTCGGCAAGGTTTGAAAGCAATGCCGCAAGATCCCCCGCATGAGTTATTGCGGGGCCGCTCGTGATGCGCAGATTGCCGCCCATCTCGTTTGCGATTATTGCCGCAAGCGTCGTTTTTCCAAGACCCGGCGGGCCGTAAAGCAGGGTGTGATCCAACGCCTCTCCGCGCAGTTTTGCGGCATGGATATAAACTCCGATATGTTCCTTAACATTGCCCTGCCCGATGTATTCCGCAAGAAAACGCGGGCGCAGACTGAATTCGCAGTTTTCATCCTCCGCAAGCATTGATGAAGTTATGAGCCTGTCGTCATCCATTTAAATCCCGTCACTCCGTTAAATCCGACTTCCGCAAAAGCATCCGTCAAATCTTTTTGTGTTCCGCAGCGGACCCGCTTTTTCGGTGAATCTTCCGCTTCGGCGTGAAAAATTTATTTAGTCGTTGCACGCAATGCCTGCATTATCATATCCTCAACGCGATCGCAATCCGGGACGGATGCCACCGCCCTGCCCGCACTTGCACCGTCATAACCGAGCGCAACCAATGCTGCAACCGCTTCGGCACGCATTCCGTTATCCTGCGCCGTGTTTGCGGCACCCCCTGCGGAAGCAGCCGCCGTTTCCGCCGCATCGACCTTTTCTTTCAGTTCAAGAATCACACGCGCCGCCGTTTTTTTGCCCATGCCTGCAACTCCGTCAAAAGCAGCCGTGTTATCGGTCAACACCGCAAGCGCAACATCCGACGGAGTCAGCACCGACAGCACCGCAAGTGCAACCTTCGGACCGATTCGCGAAACGCTTATGAGCTTTCGGAACATTGCCCGTTCCTCTGCATCAAAAAATCCGTACAGCGCGACGCTGTCCTGAGAAAGATGAAAATGCACAAACAGCTTTGCGGTTTTGCCCTCGCACAGTCTTTTCAGCGTCATTTTGCTGCAAACAAGCTCATACCCGACACCCGCCGCCTCGATAACGACTCTGTCGGCATAAATTTCTTCTACGTTTCCCTTTATATGTGCGTACATATTTTGCTCCCTGCAAAAAACGTCAGTTATTTGATGCGGAATTGTTCAACCATCGGTCCGAGCGCGTTCGCATGGCAGAGTGCCGCGCCGAGCGCATCGGCGGCATCATCGGGCTTCGGTATCTTTTGCAGTTTTAAAAGAAGCTTGACCATTGTCTGCATTTGCAGCTTGTCCGCATGACCGTCCCCGGTGACGCTTTGCTTAATCTGCATCGGGGTATATTCATAGAGCGGGAGTCCCGCCTGCTGGGCGGCCGTTATTGCAACGCCCCTTGCCGCCGCAACCTGCAATGCCGTTGTTGTGTTGCGATAGAAAAAAAGCTCCTCAAACGCAACATGATCGGGGCGATAACGTTCAAGCAGGAGTTTTGTGCCCGCATAGAGCCGCTCCAACCTCTCGGGAAAGGTCATTTTCGGAGTTGTTTCAACAACCCCGTAATCAATAACGCGAATCTTGCCGCGTTCGGCTTCAACCGCACCGTAACCGAGTATCGCATACCCGGGATCAATGCCCAAAATAATCATTAACCGTCACCCGAAATATCTGTTGTTCCCGAGGAAACCGTTTATATAAGCCCTCTTTCCGCACAGTACTGCCTTTCCATTATAATAATACCACTTTTCCGCAAAAACCACAATACCCGCATGTGCGGAAATACGCACGGGTGAAGCAAATCCGCTGTTTACTTCCCGTTCTTTCGGGAGTATAATTATTTCTGCCGAAACAGGCATGGGGTTTATGTCCCGTTTCCGAAACGGATTTTCTGTTTCCGACAGATATTATTCAACCGCGAGGTATTTCCGCAATGGATAAAGATATTCTTAAAACTGCCGTCGTACTTCGGCATCGGCTTCACCGCTGTGCGGAGCTTTCCGGGCAGGAAAAACAAACAAAAGCAACGCTCATTGATTTTCTCCGCACGCACACTTCGCTTGAGCTGCATGATATGGGTGCATGGTTCTATGCCGTGTACAAGGCTCCTTTGAATGTCCGAACGGAGTCCGCCCCGACACGCCGAATTGCATTCCGTGCGGATTTTGACGCGCTTCCGATCGAGGATGACCCCGCGCTCCCCTATGCTTCCGAAAACCGCGGCGTTGCGCATAAATGCGGACACGACGGCCACAGCGCCGCGCTTTGCGCACTTGCGGCGGAAATTGACCGCCATGGCTGCCGCAGCGATATTCTCTTTCTTTTTCAACATGCGGAGGAGACAGGCTGCGGTGCTCCCGTCTGCCAAAAGATGATAACGGATGAAAAACCGGACATTATTTTCGGCTGGCACAATATGCCGGGATTTCCCGCAGGTTCGGTCGCGGTGCACGACGGCACGGCGGCATTTGCCTCGCGCGGGCTTGTGCTGAGCTTTTTCGGAAAAAGCTCACACGCTTCCCAACCCGAAAACGGGCATAATCCCGCCCGTGCAATATCAAAGCTGATAATTGATATTCCCGAACTGACCGCAAGGGAGGATCATCGCGGCATTGTTATGGCAACGGTCGTTTGTGTGCGCATAGGCGAGGAAGCTTTCGGCACGAATGCGGGCTTCGGGCAGCTCATGCTGACAATACGCGCCGAATTTGAATCCGAGCTGGATGCGCTGGATGCCGAGATCTGCGCGCGGGCCCGCGCATATGCGCGGCAGGATGGCATAACAAATGTTGAAATTCAATATCGCGACTCCTTTCCCGAAACGCGCAACACGCCCGATGCCGTTGCCGCCGTCCGCAAAGCGCGGCTTGAATGCGGACTTCCGGAAGCACGCTGGGATGAGCCGTTCAGAAGTTCCGAAGATTTCGGCTGCTACACAAAGCTCACAAGCGGCGCATTGTTCTATATCGGATGCGGCACCCGTCATGCAAAGCTCCATACCCGCGAATATGATTTTAACGATGAAATAATCGAGCCCGCCGTTGACATGATGTTCCGATTGGCTCAGGACGCATAAAACACCACGGGTTTAAAATTGTTCGGGATTCAATTATAAAAAACAAACAACCGGCGGCTCCGCAGTTTGGATACCGCCGGTTGTTTTTGATTATCAGGTCAATACGGTTATTCGGCAGTTAAGCCGCCGCATATTCCCCGTTTTTATTCGTCTATCTGACGGATTACGTCAATGACCGTGTTGTCGCGATACATTGCAACGCCGACGATTCGTTCCTTGTAGCGAATCGGTTCCGGAATACCGACAAGCTCCTCCGCCTTTTTTTGCAGGGCATGAATATCAAACACATGAAGGCCGAATTTTTCAAGTTTCTCCTTCAAATCCGGGCGATTCGGGTTCACTGCAATGCCCCTGTCCGTAACGAGGACATCAATAACGCTGCCCGGAGTGACGACCGTGCCGACATGTTCAACAACCGTCGGAATTCTGCCGCGCACAAGGGGCGCAACAATAACAGCAAGGCTCGCGCTCTCCGCCGTGTCGGGATGCCCTCCGATCGCCCCGCGAATCACGCCGTCGGAACCTGTGAGAACATTCACGTTGAAATCAGTGTCAATTTCAAGCGCGGAAAGAATAACAAAATCCAGCTGTTCCGCTGCCGTTGCAACCAGATGGCTTGCATAATACGTTGCGCTTATCTGATGATGAAAATGGTTGTTCTTCAGCGATTTTGCTGCATCAAGGTCAAACGACTGAACATCAAGAATGCGATCTATCAGCCCTTCTTCATGCATTGCCGTGATCTGCCCCGTAATTCCGCCGAGAGCGAAACGACAGTGAATGCCCTTATCCAGCATTTTTTGGCGGATGAATCGCGCCGTTGCAAGCGATGCACCGCCGGAACCCATCTGCATTGAAAAGCCGTCGTAAAGATAACCCGCCGCTTCAACAACATTTGCAGCCGTTTTTGCAATCAGCAGCTCCTTGGGATCCTTTGTGTACCGCGTTGCGCCGCTCATGATGCCCTTGGGATCGCCGATATCGTCAACACGAACAACGTAATCAACATCGTGTTCCGGAATTGCCCACGGTGCATTGGGATAGGAAACGATGTTGTTTGTTATTATAATAACCTTATCCGCAAACTCCGCATCCGTTCTTGCATAACCCAACGACCCGCATGAAATGCCGTCGTCATCATCCCTGCTGTACCCGTTTGCGTTGCCGTAGGGATCGCACGAGGGCGCACCCAAAAAAGCAACATCAATGTGCAGCTCACCGGAACGGATTGCGGATGCCCTTCCGCCATGAGAACGGAAAACAACCGGAAAATCCATCAATCCGCGTGAAATCTGCTCCGCAAGTTCTCCGCGCAGACCGGAAGTTTCAATGTGAGTGATAAGTCCGGAGCGGATGTGTTCAATCAGCGGCGCATGAACAGCCGAAAGCGACGACGCCGCAAGCGTCAGGTTTTTGAACCCCATCTCCGCAAGTTTATCAAGAACATTGTTAATGATATGGTCACCGTTGCGGAAATGGTGATGAAAACTTATCGTCATCCCGTCGCGAAGTCCGGATTTTTTTATTGCCTCCTCAAGGGAAGGAACTATCTTGTTGCAATCCCTGCAGCGCTGCTGAAAAGTTTCGGTATTTTTGCTGCGTGCGCCGTTGAAACTTCCGTTGTTCGCAATTTCGTTTATATGCGGAATTTTGTTGATATCAAAGTTCATTTCTGTCAATCCTCCACTTCATCGATTCTGCGTCCCGCCTCATACAGGTCAAGCAGCCGCTGAGCGCGAATGACAACGGGTTTGTCTATCATCTTACCCTTAAGGCTTGCAACGCCGCTGCCGCGTGCGTTCGCCTCCGCAATCGCATCCATTATTGCGCGCGCCTTGTTAAGATCCTTTTCGCTCGGCATAAAGACCTTGTGCAGCGGCTCAATCTGGCGCGGGTTGATAATGGATTTGCCGTCAAATCCCAGTTTTTTGATTATCGTTGCTTCCGCAACGAAGCCTTCTTCGTTGTTCACGTCGGAATAAACCGTGTCCAGCGCGGCAATGCCCGCTGCCCTTGCCGCATTGAGTATCATGCTGCGGGCAAAAAGCAGCTCTATGCCGTCCGAACGGGTGGTTTTAAGGTCGGTGACATAATCCTCCGCGCCGAGGGCGATTCCGATAAGGCGATCGCTCGCTTTTGCAATTGCCGCCGCATTCAGCACGCCGTTTGCAGACTCAATAGCCGCCATCATGCCCGTTGTGCCGACGGGAATGCCCGTTTCCTTTTCAATGCGCTCAATCTCGCGTTCGCAGTCGATAACATCCTGTGCACTGTCCGTCTTCGGCAGGCGAACGACCTGCACGCCGGCGCGGACGACGGCCTCAAGGTCCGCAACCCCGAGTCCGCTTGAAAGGTCATTGATGCGGACAACCGTTTCCTTGCTTCCGAAGTCCAATGTTTTCAACGCGTTGTAAACAAGCAGCCTTGCCGCATCCTTTTCGGTGTAGGCAACGGAATCCTCAAGGTCAAACATGATGCTGTCCGCACCGTAAATATTCGCATCCCGTATCATGCCGGGGTTGTTGCCCGGAATGAACATCATGCTTCTTCTTAAACGATCTTTAATGTACATTTTCTTATATCCGCTTTTGCGGCGGCTTTATTCCGCATCAAAATATTAAATGTTTCGATACTCTGTTCCGCAAAAGCATCCTTCCTCCCAAGGATAAATCCGTTTAAACTTCCCAGCGGTAATCGCTGCGCTGAGCCGCACGGTAAATTGCGGCAACGGTGCGGGCGCGAACGGTGCAATCCAATGCACCTTTATCCACTGCCTCAACTTTTGCATTTTGAACATCGTATTCCTGAAGCGTGTCAAGAATAACTTTGCGTATCTGTTTGCCGAATTGCTGCATAACGCTGCTCGTGAGCTCAAGCTCGATTCCGCCCTCTGTGCGCGGCTCAAGCATTATCATTATGTCACTGGATTCCATCGTTCCGGCGGTGCTGTTAGTTTTAAGTTCCATTGTTTGTGATTGCCTCCCTGCGAATTCATTTTCGACAGTTTTCAAATCTTTTTTTCATCGCGGGGCGGGCTGATATTTTCGGCCTGCCCCGATTAATATCCGAATTTTATTCGTAAAAACTTTCTCAGGCTGCTCAGGCAAGAGTCCTTTCAAGTTTTTCTCGGATGGCAGCAATAAACTTCGCGCTCGTGACGGCCTTCACGGAAGCGGGGTCATCCACAAGCCCGACAAGGTCCTTTGTCATGATTCCGCTGTTAAGCGTTTCAACGCAGGCTGCTTCAAGCTTGTCCGCGAAAGTTTGCAGCTCCGTAATGCCGTCAAGCTGTCCGCGTTTTCTGAGCGCACCCGTCCATGCATAAATGGTTGCCATCGGGTTTGTTGAAGTTTCTTCGCCCTTAAGGTGACGGTAATAGTGCTTTGTGACTGTTCCGTGCGCTGCTTCGTATTCGGTTGTGCCGTCCGGAGAAACAAGAACGGAAGTCATCATTGCAAGCGAACCAAATGCGGTCGATACCATGTCGCTCATAACATCGCCGTCATAGTTTTTGCACGCCCAGATGAATCCGCCTTCGCTGCGGATAACGCGGGCAACGGCATCATCAATCAGCGTGTAGAAATATGTCAGTCCGAGTTTTTCAAATTCGGCACGATAATTGTTCTCGAATTCTTCTTCAAACACGCGTTTGAACTCGCCGTCGTAAATCTTTGCGATCGTGTCCTTTGTTGAGAACCACAAATCCTGTTTTGTGTCAATTGCATATTTAAAGCAAGCCTTTGCAAACGAGCGGATGCTCTTTTCCTTGTTGTGCGCACCCTGCCACACCGCCGGACCGTCAACCTTTTGCACGGTGAGCGTTTTGGTGTCTCCGCTTTCGCCGACAAAAGTCATTGTGCAGGTGCCGGGTTCGGTCGTGTACATGTCAACGCTTTTATAAACATCACCGTAGGCATGACGGGCAATGGTAATGGGCTTTTTCCAGTTTTTAACAACGGGATGAATGGAATCGATGAGTATCGGTGCGCGGAAAACCGTTCCGTCGAGAATTGAACGAATTGTTCCGTTCGGGCTTTTCCACATTTCGGTAAGCTGCGGATACTCCTTCATGCGCTGTGCGTTCGGGGTTATTGTTGCGCATTTGACTGCAACGCCGTATTTGCGGGTTGCGTTCGCAGCGTCAACGGTCACTTTGTCCTGAGTTTCGTTGCGGTGCAGCAGGCCAAGATCGTAATACTCCGTTTTAAGGTCAATAAAAGGCAAAATCAGCTCGTCTTTTATCATGCCCCAAAGTACACGCGTCATCTCGTCCCCGTCCATTTCGACTATCGGGGTTGTCATCTTAATCTTTTCCATCGGTATTTCCTTCCATGTTTCAAATTTGTATTAATATTGTTCGGAAGCGGTGCGTTTCCGGAATCGTTCACGGAAACGCCCGCCGGTTGCTTTCGGTTCTTATCCCGCTCTTTGCTTATTCCGCTCTTGCCGCATAATAGTTCATCAGACATCCGTCAAGGATAATCTCCTTTTCATCCGGAGTAAGCCCCCTGAGGTGCAGCATGATATCGCACACATCACCGTTCTGCCTTATGACTTTTGCGGGAATGTTTTCCGTGCCGTTTTCAACCGCCGCGCGGATACCGGGCACGAAAACGCAGTCGCCGGGTTCATAGTTGAATTCCGTTCCGTCGTCAATGGTAAACGGCAAAATGCCCCAGTTGATGCAGTTGCTGCGGTAGCGTTTCGTTGCGTATTCATAGCAGATATTTGCGAAACCTCCCAAAACCTTTTGACAAGAAGCCGCCTGTTCGCGTGCAGACCCGTCACCGGGTTTGTTCGCAAACACGCATGAGCCGAACTGAGTATTGTTCGCAAGCTCTGCACCGTTGCCGACACGGTTCAGCGTTTCGACAATTTCCGCCGGCACTGCACCGCTGCGGCGTTCGCCTTCAAGTTTTGCAATCTCTTTCGCTCTGCCGACATATGCCGGTTCACGTCTTGACAAGGTAAATTCCGCAAGGCGCAGAGGGTTGCTGCGATAGGAGGACGTTTCGCCGGAGGGAATCAGCTCATCCGTTGTTGTTACCGGATCATGGATAACGGCAGCAAGCTTTACAAGCAGGTTCTCGGTCAGTGCATACATTTTGGGCCAGTCCGTAATGTTGGGACCCATCACAAGCTCAACCGACGGATCCGCTTTGCCGAAGCCGTAATAAATCCTTCTGTCGTATGCCGAGGAATCAAATTCATATTCCGGTACGGTGCATTCGTATTCAATATCCGTCGCCGCGGTAATCTTTCCTCCGTTCAGCGCGGTTGCGGCAATGGAACGTGCATCCATCAGGCAAACGCCCGCAAACTGACCCTCGCCGGGTTTTGAACCTTCCCTGTTGGGGAAGTTGCGCGTTGTGTGGCGCAGTGAAAGGCCGTTGTTGGCGGGAACATCACCCGCACCGAAACACGGGCCGCAGAAGCTGGGCTTGATTATTGCACCGGCGGAAAGCAAGTCGCCTGTCGCGCCGTGTTTTGTGAGCGCAAGCGAAACGGGAATGCTTGTCGGGTAAACATCCAACGCAAATTCACCGTTCCCCGTGCTTCCGCCGCGCAGAATATCCGCAGCTTCGGCGATATTGTCAAACAGACCGCCGGAACAGCCGGCAATAACGCCCTGATCGGCCCAAACGCCGCCGTCGTGAATCTTGTCAACAAGCTTCACATTCGCCTTCGGGAAGCGTTTTTGCGCATCCTGCTCGACTTTTTTAAGGAGTTCTTCCGCATTCTGCAGGAATTCATGAATTGTGTATGCATTGGAAGGATGGAACGGCAGGGCGATCATCGCCTCCTGCTTGCCGAGGTCAATTGTAATCATCCTGTCGTAATATGCAATCGCACCCGGATGCAGCTTTTTGTAAGCCTCGGGACGTTTATGAGCTGTATAGAATTTTTGAGTTTCTTCATCCGTTTCCCAAATTGAGGAAAGGCAGGTTGTTTCCGTTGTCATAACATCGATGCCGTTTCTGAAATCGATGGGAAGGTTGGCAATGCCGGGGCCGACGAATTCAAGCACACGGTTGTTTACGAAACCGCTTTCAAACGTTGCTTTAACAAGAGAGAGCGCAACATCATGCGGTCCGATGCCGCGGCGGGGTTTTCCCGTCAGGTACACAAGCACAACCTCGGGCATGGGCGCGTCCCAAGTGTTTTTAAGAAGCTGCTTTGCAAGCTCCGGTCCGCCCTCGCCGACGGCCATGGTTCCCAATGCACCGTAGCGTGTGTGCGAATCGGAACCGAGAATCATGTTTCCGCAGGCCGCCATCTGCTCGCGTGCATAAGAGTGAATTACGGACTGGTTTGCGGGAACGTAAATTCCGCCGTATTTTTTTGCAGCGGAAAGTCCGAACACATGGTCATCCTCGTTTATCGTGCCGCCGACGGCGCACAGGCTGTTGTGGCAATTGGTAAGCGCATAGGGCATCGGGAATTGCTTCATTCCGGAAGCACGCGCCTGCTGGATAATGCCGACATATGTGATATCATGCGACACAAGCGCGTCAAATGTGATTTTGAGCTTCTCGGGGTCGCCCGAAGTGTTGTGTGCCTGCAAGATTTTGTATGCCATGGTCTCGCGGCGTGCCTCCGCCGGAGGCACCGGAACGCTCTCACAGGGAACGCCGTTCACAAGGTACATGCCGTGCTGAATAAGTTCGATCACTGAAAAACCTCCTGTTTCCGATTCTGTCGGATTTTGAATGTTGTATGCCGAATTTGTTCGGCGGTTGAAATGAGCTGAAAAGTTTCCGAAAACAGCCGTATAAACAAAATGATTCCGCTTCAGCCGGTCGTAATCGGGAAGACGGAATCGAGACGCAGTGCAAAGGTAACACCCTTTTTTGTGAATGCTGAATCAAAATCCTTTTGCAGAACTCGTTCATCCCGAATTTTTGCAAAAATCAAACCGTTCAGCTCACACCCGGTTGTTCCCAAAACAAAACGCGACTGTGCATAATCCATTCAGCCTCCGGTGACGGCAGAAGCTCAGGCCTTCTTTGGGTAATCTGACTTATTTCGAATGTTTTTATCTCTATATTTCATGCATTATCGATATCAAAATATCGATATACTTTGTTTAATAAAAAACAAAAACAATCCGAACTTCACAGTGACCGACTCGCCGGGATTTGCACCCGATTCCCCCTTTGCGGAACGCAGGAAGAAAGCCTGTTCTATTCAGTTGCAGCTGCGACGGCAGCATTCCGCTGCACGGGATGCAGGGACGGAATACAGCTTTCGCTCAGGCTCATTATATCATTTTTTTGACGCATGTCAAGTTTTTTATTCGTTTTTTGTCCAATAATTTCATTATTTCGATCGTTATACTATCGATAATTCGACTATCGAATAATTTCGAGCAGTGCAAATTTGCATTCGTTCAAGTATTTTTGTTTCAAAAAGCAAATATAATTAATCAGCCGAGCGGAATTGCTTCCGCACAGACGAAACGCCGCCCGCAAAATTTTCTCGGAGGAATTGAAACAACAATGAAATCAACATGCCGTCATACCGCACGATTTTCTGCGCTTATACTCGTTCTGCTGACGATTGCAGCCTTGTTCTGCGGCTGTTCCGATGCACCGGACTGCGTCACGACTCCGCCGCCGGCCTCATGCAGCCCCGTGCCGACTGCCGTGCCGACTCCCGTCTGTTCCGCACCCGCAACCGCCGACACCGCACCTGATGGCAAAAAAGTCAATAAAACTCTTTATTATCTGACCGATGAAGGCTATCTCCTTCCGGTTGTTGCATCCGTGCCGCAGCAAGCGGGCATTGCAAAAGCCTGCCTTGCAAAAATGACTGCTTCGGACGAAAACCGCGCCGCACTTTCCAAAAACGGCCTTAAAGCCGTGATACCGCAGGGGACGGAGATTCAGATAAGCATTCAGAACGGCGAAGCGCGCGTGAACCTTGTGAATCTGCCCGTCATGCCCGATTACGACAGTGAGCAGCAGCTTTTTGCCGCCGTTGTAAACACGCTCACTGAGTTCGATTCGATTGAAACCGTTTCAATCTTTCTGAACGGCTGCAACGACATCACCGCAAACGGCAGTCTTCCGCCGCAAAAGCACGGTAAATATGCCCTAAACGTTGAAAACGCCGAAATTGCAACCTCCGGTTCGGCTAAACCGCTGACGCTGTATTTCCCGAATGAATCCGGAAGCCTGATGATTCCCATAACACGTTACGCGGAGGGCAGCACGGACTTATACTCCTGTATACAGCAGCTTGCAGCGGGAACGGAGCTGCGCGGGCTTCGCAGCTGTTTTCCGGAAAACACGCTTGTTCTCGGAGCTGTTATCGAAAACGGCATTTTGACCGTGAATCTTTCATCCGATTTTGAAACAGTTGCAAATGATGCAGGGCTGCTCAATCTTGCGACCCAGTCCGTGTTGTTGACTGCTCTGCCCTACGGCAGCATCAACGAAGTGCATTTTGCCGTGAACGGAATTCCGCTCAAAATTGATTAACGGAATCCGCGCAACCGAATCGATTCCGTTTTTAAAAGCAAAAAGCAATGACTTATCACCCCTCTTTTAAAGACTGCCGCAGCGAGCACCTGCTTTTGCGGCAGTTTTTTTGCTGCGCAATACCGACCTTTCGGACAAATGCATTGCGCGTCCGAAATCGGCGCACGTTTTTTACGCAGTGAATTCAACTTTTCAGCAATTCTGCATATACACTAATCCGTACTGTTCAAATTCGGTGAAATTTGTCACAAAATGTTAACAAATAGATATTGAATCCGTCTTAGAAGCATGATATTATGCCGATAACGGAAATCGTGCAGCATTTTGTCCGGCCTTTTATTGCCTGAATCATGCCGCCCGTTCTCTGCTAATAATGATAAAGGAATTTTTGCTTCGGCATTTATGATTATGAAATATTTAAAGAAAATTATCGGCACTCTGCTGTTTGCAGCAACAGTTTTCCTCACTGCGTGCGGCCCGTCCGGAAGCGGCAGCGGGAGCATCGTCGACATCGGCGGCTCTTCCGCTCCGAGGCCGAATGTTTCAGGCACACCCGCTTCGGCGGAAACGCCCGCTCCGAGTATGCCCGCAACAGACGTTCCTGCAACGGATGCAGCCTCGCAGGCTCCGACCGCAACCCCGGCCTTAACTCCGGAACCGAGCTCAACGGCAGCACCTTCTCCCACAGATGCTGTAACGGCGCAGCCTTCTTCGCAGCCCAACACCGGCGGTGCGAAATATATTTATCTGACCTTCGACGACGGTCCGTGTGAGAACACCTACCGTGTTCTGGATATTTTGGACAGATACAACGTCAAGGCAACATTCTTCACCGTCGGATATTTTGTTGACCGTCGTCCCGAAATCGTGCGCGAAACCGTCAGCCGCGGGCATTTTGTTGCATGCCATTCCTATACGCATGATTTTCCGACCTGTTACGCCTCTGCCGATGCGTTCATGAAGGAAATCGACAAATGGGCAGCGGCATATGAAAAAGCAGTCGGTTCACCGCAAACGAACATCCGCGTTCGCTTTCCGGGCGGAAGCACAACAGGGCTCTGTCCCAAGGACATAAAGGCGGAAATCAAAGCCCGTCTTGCAGAAAAAGGTTACGCATGGTTCGATTGGAATGCCGGCAACAACGACCGTTGGCCGCAGGGCAATGTCAATCACCTGCCCATAAAGCAGTACCTTCTTGAATCCTACCGCAAGAGCATGGATTGGCACGAAAAGGAAAACAGTCCGCATGTTGTGTTCCTTTGCCACGACACGTGCAGCGACACCGTGGATGTTCTTCCGGAAATGATCGAGGATCTTATCGCCCGCGGATACACATTCCGCACGATCGATATGCATCCCGAAAAATAAAAATTTGAGAAATGCTTTCAATCAAAAACCGCTCATTGCGAGCGGTTTTTTCAGTTTAAGCTTTCAATGGGGACGCCGGAACGGATTCCGCCGCGATATTTACCTTGAGCCTTTGTCGTACGGAATGCCTTCCGCTTTCGGTGCAAGCGACTTTTTAGAAGTGAACGCAAGCACGATGAGGGAAATTATGTACGGAAGCATGTTGTAAACGGGCTTCGGAATATTGAGCGCAGTCAGGAAATCGAACCCGCTGTATACGTTTGCAAGTGCGCGGAAGAATCCGAACAGCAGTGCCGCAATTGCAATGCGCAAAGGTTTCCACTGACCGAAAATCATGACCGCAAGTGCGAGGAAGCCGAAACCTGCAACGCCGACTTCAAAATTGCACATGCTGACGCCCGCCGTAACATAGGCAATGCCGCCCAATCCTCCCACAGCTCCGGAAATCAGAACGCCGCTGTAACGCATTTTTTTAACGTTTATGCCGACGGAATCTGCCGCCTGCGGATGTTCGCCGCATGCCATCAATCTGAGTCCGAAGCGTGTTTTGTAAAGCACGACCCAGCCGACGGCAAGCGCAGCAAATGCAAGTATCATAAACCAGTTGAATTCCGTTCCTTCAACAAGTGCAAGAGCTTTTTTGTTTTCAACAAAAGCGATTCGCGCCGAGTTGTCCGCACCGGACGTTGTCGCAATGTTGTATGCCTTTGCAATAACGGTTGCAAGCGCAAGACCGAGCATGTTCATTGCCGTGCCGACAAGAGTCTGATCCGCCTTGAAATTAATGCTTGCCACGGCAAGAAGCAGCGAGTATATCATGCCTGCCGCAATTGAAGCCGCAACCGTCAGCAGCAGTATCACAATTCCGGGCAATTGCGGTGAAAGGTTGTGAAGCACCATCACGCCGCCCAATGCGCCGATCACCATTATGCCCTCAAGCCCGATGTTGATAATGCCCGAGCGTTCCGAAAAGCAGCCGCCGAGTGCGACAAGCAGCAAAACGGACGAAAAAACAAGTGTGTATTGAATCAAAAGCATCATCAGTTTTGTTCCTCCTTTGTTTCTGTTCCCAACGCTGCCGGTTCGGCCTTTGCTGTTTGTTTTTTGTTTTTTCCGTCAATGCGCGCATTCATGCGAAGCTTAAAGAACAGCACAAAGCCGCAGAGATAGATTATCAGCGATGAAATCAGATCGGAAATCTGTGTCGGATAGAGACGCGTATCGAGAGAACTGCCTCCGTCCGTGATATGCTGAATAAAATAGGAAGAAAAAATCGCACCTATCGGATTCAGTCCGCCGAGAAACGCCGCCGCAATGCCGTTGAAGCCCATTGCGGGAACGGAGCTTTGGTTGATGTCCCACTCCATAAAACCCGAAAGAAACATCATTGCCGCCGCAATGCCCGCAAGCGCACCCGCAATGAACATCGTCAGGATGATATTGCGTTTTTCACGCATTCCGCAGTACTTTGCCGCATTGCGGTTCAGTCCCGTTGCCTTTATCTCATAACCGAATTTTGTTTTTTCAAGAACGACCCAAATAATGATTGCAATTATTACCGCCATCGGTATCGCGATCGTCGCACTTTCGCTGCCGAAGACCTTATTCAGTCCGAGACTCGGAAGCAGAGCGGAACTGTTGCGGCTCACAAGCGTGAAGGTGTCCTTGTATCCGACAGGGCAAAAATCCTTAAGCACCGAATTCACCGCATAAAGGCTTATCCAATTCAGCATTATGCAGGAAATGACCTCGTTAACGTTGCAATACGCCTTAAGCGCACCCGAAATGCAGCCGAGCAGCGCACCTGCGGCAGCCGCCGCAAGCAGACATACATACCACGGCAATTCAAGCCCGAGCGCGCAATACAGTGCGGCACCCGCGCCGAGAACATACTGTCCCGCCGCGCCGATGTTGAAAAGCCCCGTTTTGTATGCAAAAAGAATGGAGAGACTGCACATAATCAGCGGTGCCGTTTTAACGAGCGTGTTTGCAAACTGCTTCATCCGCAATGCACTGCTTCGCCTTGCAAGGAAGTTTTTCAGCACCGCGCCGATCGCCTTCGACGCACCGGAAGGCTCAATTGCAAGCAGAACGATATAGCCCACAACAAGACCGATAGCGATGCACAGCAATGCGGCAAGGAAGGATTGAACCCCCGGCTTTTTAAGCAGCCGGCGGAAAAAGCTTTCGCCCTGCACCTGCTGCGGTGCGGAATGCTTTCCGACTTTATTCGTGTTTTGTTCCATACTCTGCCCCCCTCTTTGCGCCTGCCATATAAAGTCCGAGTTCTTCCACGGTGGTTTTTTTCGGATCGAGTTCACCGACAATTTCGCCCTCGTACATCACAAGTATCCTGTCGGAAAGGTTCATAACCTCGTCAAGTTCAAGCGAAATCAGCAGCACCGCCGCGCCGTTGTCCCGCTGTTCAACAAGGCGTTTGTGAATGAATTCAATTGCGCCGACGTCAAGCCCGCGCGTCGGCTGAACCGCAACAAGCAGCTTGGGCTTTTTGTCAAGCTCACGGGCAACGATAGCCTTCTGCTGGTTGCCGCCGGACATGCTGCGCACAACAGTCACCGACCCCTGACCCGAGCGGACGTCATATTGCCGAATCAGCTCATCGGAGTATTCGCGAATCGCGCCGCGCTTTAAAAAACCTGCGGGTGAAACAAACTGCGGCTCAAAATACCTCTGCAAAATCATATTGTATTCAAGCGAATAATCCAACACAAGCCCGTGTTTATGCCGATCCTCCGGAATATGGCTCATGCCCAATCGGGAACGCTTGCGGATCGGTGCGGCGGTTATATCTTTTCCGCACATCTGCACCCTGCCTGCGCTCAGCGGTTCAAGACCCGTAATCCCGTAAACAAGCTCCGTCTGACCGTTGCCGTCTATGCCCGCAATGCAGACGATCTCGCCGGCACGAACATTGAAGCTGACGTTTTTGACCGCAAGATGTTTATGCAGCTTGGATTCAACGCAGACGCCTTCGGCGGAAAGGACAATTTCTTTCGGTTTTGCCTCATCTTTGTGAACCACAAAGTCCACATCGCGCCCGACCATCATGCGGGAGAGTTCCTCTTTTGTTGTATTCTTAACATCGACGGTGCCGATGCATCTGCCCTTTCGCAGCACTGTACACCTGTCCGCAACCGCCATGATTTCGTTCAGCTTGTGTGAAATAAACAGAATGCTCTTGCCTTCCGCCGCAAGACTGCGCATGATTTCCATCAGCTCATCGATCTCCTGCGGAGTCAAAACCGCTGTCGGTTCATCGAAAATAAGTATTTCGTTGTTCCGATACAGCATCTTGAGTATTTCCGTGCGCTGCTGCATGCCGACAGTGATATCCGAAATAAGCGCATCCGGTTCGATTCGAAGCCCGTATTTTTCGCTCAGCTCAACAACGCGCCTGCGTGCCTCCGTTTTTTTAAGAAAACCGGCAGAGTTTGTGGGCTCAACGCCGAGGATGATGTTATCCAGCACGCTGAAAATTTCAACAAGCTTAAAATGCTGGTGCACCATGCCGATTCCGAGTGCGTTTGCATCATTCGGATCGTTGATTTCAACAGTTTTTCCGTTCTTGCGAATTTCGCCCTCTTCCGGATGATACAGTCCGAAAAGCACACTCATAAGAGTGCTTTTGCCCGCACCGTTTTCACCCAAAAGAGCATGAATCTCGCCCTTTTTGAGCTGCAATGTGATATTGTCGTTTGCAACGATTCCCGGAAACCGCTTTGTGATGCCGATCATTTCAACGGCATATTCGCAAGCATTTGTTCCTTCAGCGTGCATTTTTTTCTCCGCAGGCAGTCCCGCGCCGCTTTGTTCTGTCAATCCGCTGTACCCCCTTCGACTTTTTGAACCGAGTGTTCTCAAAGTCTTATAAATATTATCTATTTTATCACAATTTCGCCCATTTTTCAACACATTGCGGCTTATTGTTTTTAATATTTCACCGATTAATTTTATTGCATTTTTTCTTCCGTGCCTCAAAAAAAGCAAAAGCCGCCGCGGAACATCATGCATCCCGCAGCAGCCTTATCGAACTTTCAGTCTATCATTTAATCAGACGGTTTTCGGGTGCCGCCCGCATTACGAAATTATTGATTAAAAAGCGCGATGCGCATTATCTGCAATGCGTCCGCAACGGTAATATTGCCGTCCGCATCAACATCCGCAGCGGGCAGCGCAGCTTCCGGCAGCATATAAACATTCAGCGCATGGCGCATGACCGTCAATGCGTCGCCGACAGTAACCCTTCCGTCAAAATCAACATCGCCGGGCGTGCAGGGCAGTTCACCGCCCACGGTTGCCGTGATGGCAATATCGTCAAGAATAACACCGCTCTGATCGGTGCAATTGCAATGCATGAACGCAATGCTCAGTTCCTCTTCACCGGCGTAGTCGCTCAGGTCGCAGGTGTATTTGCGCCAATTGCAGCTGTCGAGAGTGATTGAATCGAGCGTGCCGAGAATTTCATAATCGTAGTACCCGTAATAGTTTTCGTAAATCGAAATCACGCAGACGTCGATATGTTCCGCATAAAAATCCTCATCGAATGCGCTGAGCCAGAAGCTGAGCTGAACGTTTTCCGCATCGGCGGGAATATTGAAATACGGTATGCAGACCCAGTTATCGGGCGTGAGCGGACCGGAAGAGCTGTATGAAAGCGAATAAAGTGCGCCGGGCGCATTGTGACCGCAGGACGTGTCCCAATGCCAATAGCTGCCGTCACCGTCCATGTCGTCGTTCCACCATTCGTCACTCGGAAGCTGTGAAAAATCCTCTTCAAAAATCGTGAATTCCTCTCCCGGCTGCGGTTCGGCCGTCGGTGCCGCCGTCTGCACGGGTTCGCCGATTACAGCAACGTTATCAAGATAACCGCAGTCCGCACCGGAATTGTTCGATGCATCCTTGTTATATGCCCACTCCACGGTATAAGTTCCCGCCTCATCCGGAGTCCATGTGAAGGTTTCCCAGCCGAGCGGAGTGTTTTCCTCAACGCTGTGAATATAATCGATATATTCGCCGTCAACGATGAATACAAGATAATCCCACATTGCAAGCGCACCGGTCGTAGGTTCACCGTCAACATTCCAGTCAAAGGAAAGGCTCTGCCCTTCCGCAATCGTGACCTGTGCCGAAACCGCGCTGCTTGAATTGGCTGCGCCCGCGTTGCCGCTCTTTGCCGCCGTCCGCCCGTCAATTTCAACAACCTGCCACGGATACGCCGAGCCGTTTGCAAACGCAATGCCGCTGCCCGGTGCATTCAGCGCAGCATCAAGCGCGCTGTCAAGCGGAACATTCCTGTTCGCACCCTCCGCAAGCACGGCAGTGCAGAATATCAGCAACGCCGCAACGATAATTTTGAGCCATGTCTTTCTTTTCATCATGTGTATCCTTCCGTATAGGTTATTTCCGATATTTGCTTTTTCGATATATCGGTTGGTTCATTATACCATTAATAAGCACACATTGCAATGCAGATTGAGTTGAACTGCAAAATCAATGTGAAAAATGAAAAGCGCAAACCGAATCTGCCGATGCTTCCGCGGTTTGCGCCGGTTGCATATTCAAATTTGTTTTCTGCGGCCTCCGTCCGTCGGCAGTGCCGCCGTTTCGTTTGCCGTCGGTTCAAAAGCCCATTGCCGTTCGCATTGCAAGCAATGAATCCGCCGCAGTAACGTTTCCGTCGCCGTCAGCATCCGCCGCCGCGAGTGCCGCGCCGCTGAGGTGAACAACGCCGAGCGCGTGACGCATGATCATGAGTGCATCGCTTGAAGTGACCCTGCCGTCGCCGTCAGCATCCCCCGGAATGCCCGACTGCGCTGCGAGAACAACGGAAAAAACTGCCGTGCAGCCTTCAATGTTCACCGTTACCGTCTGTTCGCCCGCACTGCCGCTGTTGAACCCGGTGCAGAATTCGTCGGAAAGCGGCATATAGCAATCGCCCCAAACATTCGACCGCAGCCGCACGGCTATGCCCATGGAGCTTATCGATGTTCCGAGCGGGAACTGCATCGAACTCGGAAGCATCAGGCTGCATTCCGTATATCTTTCGCTGAAGCCCGCACAAAAGAGCTGAACCCAATGCTTTCCGTATATGCTGTTCGGCTCATGCTTCATGCCGACACCGATATGCTTATAGCTTGCGGAAAGGATGTTATTGCGGTGACCTTCACTGTTCATCCACGAGTTCATAACGGCAGCCGGTGAATTCTGCCCCGCTGCAATGTTTTCTCCCGCCGACTGATAATTGCCTATGCCGACTTCGTCAAGCACGGTGAAGCAGCTTTCGCCGTTCGGCCTTGTGTGCGAAAAAAGCGTCACGATCTCCCGCGCACGAATCTCCGCGCCGCTCTGAAGCGTTGAAAAAGTCGTCAGCGGCGACAGTCCCCTTGCAGAACGTTCGCTGTTCACAAGGCGCAAAACTTCCCACTCGTCCGCAGAAGCGATCGACGGAATCACCCGCTCCGCTCCGTTCGCAGATTCAACCGTAATGCCCGATGCAGCGGTTTCGTTCGAGCCCGCCGCAAATGCCGCCGCAGAATTCAGCACCGCAAATGCGCAAAGCACGAATGCAAAAAATTGTTTCAAATACCTTTTTTTCATTTTTTACTTCCCCTTTCGGCTGTTCTTCGGCCGCCCGATTTCGCCGAAACGATTCTATCACCGGAAGAGAGTGCTGTCAATCGGAAATGCGCAATGTGAAATGAGCAATTAACAATGAGCAATTAGTAATGGTGAGGTCAGCACGGTGAGGTCAGCACATCGGTAAGTGGATAGTGTCAGCAGATAGGTAAGCCGCTGGTAAGTACACACCTGTCTCGTCAAGGTGGAGATCAACGCAATTTCGGCAGGAACACAAGGAGGAAATTGTGTTGATACGACCTTGACGACGGGACAAAAGATATAATGGGAAAGAGGCGTGTAAGCAAGATAGGGCTTACCGCCCTTAATCGCCAATCAAATTTATTTTAAATCCTTAAGAGGATAAAAACAATAGGAATCGAGGTCAAGCGTACCGAGCAGAAAATCTGCTATGAAGACAAGAAAAGAATGTCCGTCGTCCAATGGTTTCAGCCCTACATGCCAGCCTCGAAGAGCATAACCTATCGTTATGCGAACACCATTCAGAATAATCTCTCCGCCGCCGGTTACCTTTCGGACAAGAAAACCGATCGGATATTCGAGTTCGTCATAATCGCCGGTGTATTTCCGTTCTGATTTTGTGTAGAGTTCATCCGGCGTTTTCATTCCGATCGCCTCATTCGGTCTGACAGAGTTGTATTCCTTTACCCATTCGTCGAGCACAGCCTGATTCGCCGAAATCCCGCCGGGCACTTTCCCCTCTATCTCGTCTGCAATATCTTTGTGCATTCGCTCCAAAGATCCGTTCTGCTCGGGATGCCCTTTCAAAGAACGATCCGGCAGGATGCCTAACGTGATCCACCAAACAGCGAGTGTCGTGAGATTCAAAATGCCGTTCGGCGCGGCAAAAGGCGCACCGTTATCGCTGTGAATGACCTTCGGAAGACCGTATGTTTTAAACAAGTCTGTCATAACAGCCCTGACGGCAACGGAGCTTTTTGACTGCATCAGCTTTGTGCAAAGGATTTTTCGACTGTATCTGTCACGAACGGTGAACGGTTCACAGATTTCCCCGTCGGATTTCCACCATCCCTTGAAGTCAATGCTCCAAACGTCATTTGCCGCCTGAGCCTGTATTTGCTGCTGCAATCGAGGACAATCGGAGGATACCGGAGGTCTTATCTTGCGTGGTTTCACTAAACCGGCTTTGTCAAGAATCCGTTTAACGCTGGATAACGAAGGAACATCCTTTTGCGGATACGCTTTTGCGTAAATCTCCCGAATCTTTTTCGGTCCCCACGCCAAATGCGCATTCTTGATACGGATCAGCTCCGCTGCCGTATCTCCGTCAATCATGTCCTGTGTTAATCTGGCGCGTGACTGTTCATACAGTCCGGCTTTTCCCTGTTCGTAAAAACGATTCTTCCACTTGTGACCCGTTTTTTCGGAAATTCCGAAATCTGCACATAAATGTTTGAATGGTTTTTCATTTGCCAACATCGCTTTGATAAACAATTCTTTTTGTTCCATTTTATCGGTTTCCTTCCATGGCATAATGTTCACCTCTTTCTGTGTCCATTATACCTGAAGACTTACCGATGTGCTGAACCCGCACCAAGCGAGCCATTAAGCAACTCCATCAAAACATTCCGTTGTTTTGGAATGAGCCATGCACATAAGAAATTGCAAGAACTCTATACTGTTTAAAAGCAATCCTTATTATCACCAGATTGTTGCGGACACGAATGCTGCATTGACTCAACTGCCTTCGTGTCTGCATGGTATTAATGCTCAAACCAACACTTTACGCATCTTAGGTCCATTGTTTTTCCGCAAAAGTCCTTCTTCACCGATCGGCTTTCCGGAAGCGGGAACAGCCCGCTCTCTTCCCCAGTCTCGTATGGCTTCAATCCTTTCCGGACTTGTTTGTGACAACGGAATAACATTGTTAAATGCTGTAACCATGTTTTCTTCACTAAGAATAAAACTACTGTTTGCCTTTGAACGATAAGTTAATTCTCTTACGGTAGACTCCAGATCAGCGCCTGTAAACCCTTCGGTGAGTCTAACTATTTTATCTGCAAACGAACCCGTAAAGGCAAGTTTCAAATATTTACTCATATACAGTGAGAGAATATCGCGACGTTCATCTGCTGTTGGCAAATCAATGAAGAACAACTCATCAAATCTCCCTCTGCGCAAAAGCTCGGAGGGGAGCATTGAAACATCGTTTGCGGTTGCAACAACAAACACTTGTTTTTTGCATTCCTGCAGCCAGAATAAAAACTGTCCGACCATGCGAGTAGACACACCGCCGTCATTTGAACCTCCTGCACCCGCTAAGCCCTTTTCAATCTCGTCAATCCAGAGAATGCAAGGCGACATGTTCTCTGCAGTGGCTAATGCATCTTTTAATTGTTGTTCTGATTGTCCAACAAATTTACCTTGAACAGTAGCGAAATCCAACCGATACAACGGCAATTTCCAGTTAGCTGAAATAGATTTTGCAGAAAGGGATTTACCACAGCCGGGAACACCCACCAACAAGATGCCTCTCGGGGGACGTAAACCTATTGCTCTGAGCTCAGCGCGTTTTTCAGGGGTAAGAAGTTCCTTTTTCTCATTTAACCATCTTCTGAGCCCCATCAGTCCTCCCACATCATTAACGCCTTCATCTACATCAATCTTCTCAAGCCCTGTTATGTCCGAAAACAATCGGTTTTTCACATATCTGATTTCAGCCATATCTGATTTTCTTATAGCCCTATTCGCAATCAAAGACGCAATTACATTTTCAGCCTCGATGCGAGTTACCCCTGCCAATGCAGATGCTGCTTCGCGAATGTCACTCTCATCCCACTCTATGGGAATCTCAGAGCGATAATCATCGATATATTTCTTGATTATTGAATACATTTCTTCTTCATTGGGTAAGTCTATTTTAACAACCATACCCATTCTTTGAAGTTGATTCCATACTGGGTTATTGGTGAGAACGATTACAACGCCGCCTGATTCAGCAGCCAATGTAACCAAATCTGAAACCTGCTGGAAATCAGGTGTATCATTGCTGATATCCGGGGGTACTGTAAGAATGAGCGTCATGTTTTGTTTGCGTTTCATTTGTTCGCTCATAAAGTCAATTGCTCCATACACGGATTTATCCGAATTAATCGATTTATCCGTGACCAAATCATAAAGCCCGCGTGACAGCGTGTGTACATAGAAAGGGAGATTTAAATCGTCAGAAATCTCTTTAAGAATGCTTAAAGCTCTCCCCCTTTCAATTGTGTTGATCGCTACAAACGGGATACGTGCAATTGAATATCTCCTCAAAAGCTCCTTACTCTTTAAAGCATCACTCATTTCAATAACTCCTTTCAAAATGCATTAACTCTGTTGTTTTTTAAAATACTTGCAAGTTTTCCGCTGCGATCTTTCCGGGCGGATTCTTCCAAGGAGCGCTGCACATTGTTAGCATGGTCAATTATCAACTGACAGTAGTGCTGTCTGTCCTTTTCCGGAATTGCGTGAAGACTGATTGCTTCGGATAAGAAACGCAGCTCTTTTCGGAAAGCAAGAAGAGCTTGCACAATAACTCGTTCTTGTCCGTTGGAACGTTTTATTTCTTTTTGAAACTTGTCTGAGGCCGCATTCATTCGATAATTGATTACATCAATTAGTTTTTTTGAAAAACGTTCAGCAACCCCTATTTGCCATTCTACTGTTCCCCTCTGCATCGCAGACAAAACTGCTTCATCATCTTCCATGGTCTTCAGTTTATTCAAGACATCAACCCACTCTGAATATGTTTTCGGTGGCGTAATTGCCGCAGATATCATCAATCAACGCCTCCTGATGGCAACTTGCGGAGGTTCGAGGCTCCATTCCGGCAGTCCCTGCGCAAACGCATTGTTTGGCTCCACATACTTCCGCGTTTTGTCTGTAACAGCATTCTCAACAGACCCGAACGCCGGAGCGCTGGTTTCTGTTTCCTTACGATTAATAATCTCCGCACCGCAAACGATGCAGAATTTATTGTCAGTCTTATTATTGGATCCGCATTTCGGACAAGAAATATAGGTTCCTGAAGCAACAGAGTTTATGGAACCAACTTGGCTGTTAGTATTCACCATCCTATCCTCCTTTACTTAAGCTTAATCCTGCGGTTCGAATCCGCAAGTTTTCTTACATACTGTTCAGGTGCAATCTGTTCAAGAAAGTCAACGACCTTTTCACTTTCCCTGTCCTTCTCATCAAACTCTGCTCTGAAGTCAACAACTTCAGCCAACACAGCTCTGATGATCTGAGAACCTTTCGTGCGTTTCTCTTCGTATTTTTGATCAATTAACAGACGGTTTTTATTAACTCCCTTCTTTTTTGAAAAATAATTGATGAGCAGTCCAATGCCGGCAACTACGGCAATCAGCCCCAAAAAGATGCTGCTGTCAATCAACATAATCAATCCAACAACACCTATTGCCACTCCACCGCAAAGGCAGAACTTTTCAAAACCGGTTAACGCAACTTGTGCAATGGCATCAGCTTTTTCTCTATCTACCAATTCGCTGAATTCATCAATCAGTTCCGTTTCATTTTGGCCGTCGGTTGTTACCCCGTTGAAAGTATCCATATTAATTTCAATTTCGTTCGGAATTTTCATTCGATTTTGAGCAACGACATCATTATATGCATTGCTTATCCATTCTTTGGAAAGAGCAATGGCAAACTTCTGAGTGGAAACGCTCGCATGAGAACTCTCAGGCTTCATTGCCGCATCTGTAAGCAGTTGAGTAAAGTCCTTATGTTCTTCAAATGCTGTCTGTTCGATAACCATATTTTGACGTGCTCGATCCTCATCTCCGTCAAAATCGATGATGAACTGATTGAATCTTTCTTGTTTTCTCAAAGGAATTTCCGCATCGTCAAACTCAGTAACAAGGTTACTCAATATTTCGTCGAGTTGAGCTTTTAAAGTGTCTGTAGACGCTTCTTGATCGAAAATCGTCATAAAATAATTAAGAATTTCAGCATGAAGAGCAGCGCCTTCCATGATATCCTGCAGCACAGGCCAAGTTTTGCTGTATTTGCGGAGATAAGTGTATCCATCAGAACCGAGAGACTTCCTTTTAAGCATTATTGCATCAGACCACTGCTTGGTTTGCTGCTCAACGAAACCGAGTTTATCTGCAAGATGATCGAGCCATTCGTTCATTTGCTTCGAAATAACGCCTTCGGAGTCTGCACCCAAAAGTCCACTCGCAAACGCGTCAAGAATAATAACGGTTTCTCTATCCAAATTCTCCTCATCCTGATTTGCAAGATAGCGTTGTGTCCACTTGAGTGATGCGCTTTTTCGATCCGCTCGGCGACAAATAAGAGCAAAGAATAGTGATGTTTTTTCATCGTTTCTCTTAAGGCCTTCTTTAAGAGCACGCTCAGCTAGCTCCTGTTGGTCGTTAATCCATGCGGCAAGCGCAACCAAACAAGGTGCGAGCCAGTATCCGGGCGTGGAAATCATTAATTCCTCTGTGGCATTGCTGATAGTCTCCTTTTTTACAATCCCAAGGTCATCCGCCTGAAGAATACCGGTTGCATGTCTTCTGACATCATCATAGTGTCCGAACTTTTTTTCCAGTTCTTGTCTGATTTGAATGATCCTCTGCTGCGCCTTCATTAAGGCATTCTCCTGCTTCTGGAGCTTCACAAAATCATTGAAGTCGCGTGCCAACGCATCTACTTGACTGTAAACAATCTGAACATTGCTGTTTACATTGTCAACGCTGCGATCGATAACTCCAAGGTTGTCGTTCAGTGTGCCAAGATCATCGCTGATTGCCCTCAAACCGTTTTCGATAGCATTCAGGTTAGCATAACTGATCGCATAGTCTGTCATAGTCTTTTGCCTCCGTTTTTTGATATTGGATTTCCTGTTACACAGCTAAGTGAGTTTCTTATATTACTAACTGCATAAAGTTTGGTTTATATGGCCCGCCGTACCAAACGGCAATTTAAATTCCAAATCACAAATTGAATTTTGTTTTTGCAATCCTGTACAAATGGATTAATCAATTACTTACTTATTTATTTTTCAAGCGTTAATCAATGCGTTCATCCGTAATTTATGATCATTGCGTTACCGTTTAGTACGCAAGCGGTCTTCTTGGTTTGCGCTATAATTTTCTTATTGTGTCGACATTAAAAAGCATCATCTGTTTTCGCTGGGTAATAGCCTTTTATATGACGCAACCCTTTCAAACGGAAACAGTATTCCTCCAATCAATTGTAAGCAGTTAATCATCTCTGTTGTGAAACAAAACACATACGATCCACAAAATTATATATGCAGCCGCGCAATGATGTTTGCATATGGGCAAGTGATTGCATTAAAGCCAATCTAATCCACATGATTCTTAGTAAGGTCAAAAGCACAATTCACGCTCGAGTTTGATGCTTTGTATCAAACCTTGACCTATATGATACACAACAATGCCGCATTTGTCAACACATTAGTTAAAGCGTTTTAATATATTGTGTTGTTTCAATGGTTGCGCTTAAACATGTTTGTTTGTTGTATTTTCATAACGGCTTTTTGGGAAACCGCTTCTGTCTGCATTCAAAGCGGATCACCTGCATTGAAACTATATGCACGATTCTTTTGCCGGTCAGCTCGTTTGAAAAAACAATGAAAATATAGTTAATCGGTCTACCATTCTATTTATGAATATGTTATAATAACAATATCGAACAAAGACAGTTTCTGCCGAAAAAGAGCACAAAATGTTTTGCGATCGTGAAGGAGTATTCTTTATGCGGCAAATCAATTGATGCGGTTGATTCGGCCGCGAATGCGAGCCTGCGGACTGAAAAGTTTTTTAAATCTCATGCTATGAGGTTTCGACAGGGTAATTTTGTGCCGAATATCGGAAACACGGAAGTATTGCATCGGGGTATTGCATCGGGGTGAATGCAGTTCCTGCTCAGCTTAATGTTTCTGCTGTTCGATGTGCCGTGAAACTCGTAACGTGAATCAAAACACCGAGAATATGTACAGATGTGAAATATTTGATGTGGATTTCGCGTTTTTAATGCATTATCTGCGAGGAGGAGGAAATAACAGTGAAGATAAAGATTAAGAGCAACCCGTATCATAAAAAGACAGAATTCAAGACATGGGATGAGGCTTTGGATGAGTGGATAAGTATTGATGTTATTACATGTCCCAACAGCCCTCTGCTAAGAAATGACTTTGTGGTTGGTTTCTTCCCGTTTAAGGTCAAACAAATTGTTGATGCAATTATCGGCGCATATTATGCAGGTTCTGAAAAGGTTGAGATTGTGTTCGAGGGGACCGACGACGAATATCATGAGCTTGAATCTGTTTGCAGCGACAATGAATACTCGGACAAAGCGAAACTGAGCAGATCTCCGATATGTCTTGAAAATGCCCGTGATATCCTCCATGACGTTATTGATGTTTTCAAAGAACTCGCTCCCCTTGTTTCCGAAAGCGTTTCAGACAAAAGCAAAATTCAGAGAGAACTGGATAAATTCTCCGATGCATCCAATGACATTATACCGATTTGCGTAATAGGCAATTACAGCTCCGGAAAGTCCACTTTTATTAACGCATTGGTAGGATATGAACTGCTGCCGAGCAGCGATGAACCAACCACGGCTAAGATTTATAAAATTGCGCAATCGGATCAGAGTGACAGAGCAGTGGTAAAATTCGAATTTGACGGCAGGAGTGTTCGAATCCGATTCTCTGCAGAGAGCTATAAATTCCTTACTGACAGTCACGACAATCCGCTGGCAGAACATTTGAACAGCGTTTTGAGTGAAATTGAGCGTGAGAGCATTCCGTTAAAGCTGCATCGCGTTCTAAGTGTTATAAATGCATATGCCAACCGGACAGCAGGAGAAGAAATTTCTGATCTTATTGAAATTGATGCTCCGTTTGATGATGACGGAAATTGGGACATTAAGAAGAGGTTTGTGATTTTCGACACTCCCGGATCGAACTCCGCATCAAACCTGAATCATTACCATGTGTTAAAAAAAGCGATGGAGGATTTGTCGAACGGCTTGCCGATTTTTGTTTCGGAATTTAATACTCTGGACAGCACCGATAACGATAAACTGTATCAGGCAATTAACAATATGAAGGAGCTTGATAATCGCTTTACCATGATTGTTGTAAACAAGGCTGATGCTGCATCGCTCAAAAAGGACGGTTTTAACGAAGATGATCAGGATCGTATTCTGAGTCTTGCAATACCGAGACAAATGTATGCAGGCGGTTTGTATTTTGTGTCATCCATCATGGGTTTGGGAGCAAAGAACGACCAGAGATTTATTGATGATCACAATGCAGAGATTTTTGAGGATCAGTACAACAAATACTCCAATCCGTCATCTCGCTTCTATAAACAGTTGTATCGTTACAACATTATGCCTGAGCAAATCAAACGCCGCTATAATGAACGCTGCGCCGAAAATAAAAACCTGGTGTATGCAAACAGTGGGTTGTACAGTGTTGAGCAGGCTGTCAGTTCATTTGCAGACGTTTTTTCGCCTTACAATAAGTGCCAGCAATCCCGACTGTTTTTAGACCGTGTTATTCGAATCACATCGGAAGAAATTGCCGCTGCAACCGGAAAGCGTGAAGAATACCGCGAGCGCGTTCATGTAAATCTTGAAAAAGAAAAACAAGCTTTAATCGCTGAAATTCAACAGCAAAGTCAGGAACTGGAAGCAGAGTTTTTGCAAAACTATGCGGGGCACATGGCTCAGTATGTTGATGAAGTCAATGTTGCAGTTGATGCGGCAACACTAAAGGAGAAGGAAGAAGAATTTCTTCGCATAAATGCAGATTCAAAAGCTGTGGAGGAACGCAAAAATAAGTTGCGTGACTCCAGGAGATCCCTTGGGGCCAACTTCCTTAAATATTTTTCAAACATGCCTAAGGAAGGAGTCTTTCCGTCCATTAAAAAAGCCGGAAAGCGCGTTTTCGAGGATGCGAAAGCTATTCGTGACAATGAAGCAGAATTGCGTGAAACCCGTAAAGAAGTTGACCGCATTTCCTCCGATGAACTTATGAATGCCGTGAAGGATTTGTTTACAGCCTATGTCACACAGGCGCAAACGCTTCTTGAGGAGCAGTCCCGAGCATATTGGGAAAACAGAACATCCTGCTTCAAAGATGCAATGGCAAAAATCGTGACGCAATCCTCAGCACTGAACGAGAAAGAGCGCAGTGAGCTTGCAGGCATTATCATTCAGTATCAGGCATTGGCTTTCGAGAATCATGCGGAATCGATTTTCGAGAAAGCGGCGTTCGTTTACAAATTTTTCGGCGACACAAACCGCATTAATATCGACAAGCTGACCAAACGTTTCAACAGCGAGCTGCGGTTGATGGTTCAGCAAATCTATAACTCATTTGAAAGCAGCCATGCAAACAGCTTTGACGAATGGATGAACAATTTGCTCGATACTGTAATCGAGAATATTGTTGAATTCAGTCCGCAGCTTTATAACCAAGCCGAAATAATAAGAGAGGAAACGGAACGAATTGCGGAACTTGAATCAAGAAAGCTGAAACTTCGGGAGTACTCGGAGCAAATTCGAAGAATGATGGACTGGAAAGAATATTGATTCGTTCAAGGTTAACTTAAGACTATTTTCACAGAAAGCGAGATTGAATAATGAGTGCGAAAAGTTTACTTTCCAAAGCCGGCGGCAAAGTGGCTGACGGTATTTCAAGGCTGTCTTCATTGAGCCCGGAACAGCTGCAAAAGGTTCAACAGCAAAGAGATGAGTATCTCTCTCAAATGCCGGACCCGACGGACAGCAGCGCAGAGAAGTTGACAGAACGGCTTCTTGCGGCAAACAGCATTGAAATTTATAAATCGTATCTTACTCAGCTCAATAAACTGTATGTTCCGATCGAGAGGGAGTTTGAATACGGTACAAGTTTTGATACGGCGCGGAACATTCGTTTTTTTAATATAACCAAGTGGGTGACCGACAAAAACGAAAACAGCATCGAGAAACTTATAAATGTTTACCAAGTTTTATCCAACGATAAGTGCAATATTTCTTTGGTCTTTCACCGAACATACGAATCAACTCATGTGTATTTGGCTGTTACCAACACGCAGAATGCAGATAACAACGTTGACTCCGAAAATTACAGGGCTCGTTTGGCAGATGCGATCCGCGGCAATTTTCCGGGTTCCGAATGGTCGGATAAGGTTGGCATCGGAGTTTTGCCCTGCCTTCGGAATGATATTCCGTATTCCGTTGCAATTGCTTCCAACGTGCCTGCGGAAAAGTCAGAAAAGTTTATCAGTCAAACAATAGAAAAATTGCTTGACGGCATCGTTCCGGACAAGCGTGCCAAAGAATACATCATTATCTTGCTTGCAACACCTGTTCACGATGTTGACAACAGAAAACTCAAACTTTCCGAAATGTATTCGGGGCTTGCTCCCTACGCGTCGTGGACAACGAATTTTACATACACCGAACAGAATTCCGCCGGTTCTTCCGCTACGGTAGGCATAAATATCGGTGCAAGCGCAGGCATTCAGAACGGACAGAATCAAGCAACCACCAATACAAACGGTGTCACGGACTCAACCGGCGGGACGGAAACCGATTCCACAAACCACGGTGTCACAGATACGACCGGGCAAACAGTTACGGACTCAACCGGAGAATCCGTGACAGATTCAACGGGAAGTTCCGTTACGGACACAACCGGCACCGCCGAAACAAGCAGCAGCACCCACACTCAGGGAACAAATTCCTCGCAAACGGATACAGTCGGAGACTCCGAAACACTCGGAGTTTCAGCCAGCGTTGGGTTGGAAGTATTCGGCGTAGAGGCGAACTGCAATCAGACATTGCAAAGCAGCACGGCAAGCCAAATCGGAACGAATGCTTCGGATGCGGTGACGCAGGGAATATCCGATTCCGTATCAAAGAGCATATCGGAATCCGCAGGTAAGGCAATTGCAAAATCCGCAGGCACGGCAATTTCCGCCCTGACCAACCAAGCAGTGAACTCGTCCGTCGGCCGTGCTGTTGCAAAAACTCTCGGACGGGCCATCAGCAACTCGTTGTCAAGAACCGCAGGTGCGTTCCGAAGTGTCAATTTCGGTGCTAATTTCGGTGCCAATTTTGCTCGCAGTTCAACAGTTACCGCAACGATAGGCAAGAGCGAAGGCATCACTCAGAGCTTTGTGAATTACAATATTAAACATGCGCTTGAGCTCCTTGAATCTCAAATGAAGAGATTGGAACTCAGCACTGCCTTGGGTATGTGGGACTTTGCGGCTTATGTTCTCAGTGAAGATGAAAATACGGCAAACAATGTTGCACATTCCTATCTTGCGCTGACACAAGGTGAAGAATCCTATATGTCGCAGTCCGCAATTAACCTATGGCGCGGCGATATGGGTGAAACCAGTGATGACGCCCGGGAAATTTGCAATTACCTTCGTGAACTGCGCCACCCTTTGTTTGGGTTAAATCCCGGCATTGTGCAGAAGGACCCGACTTACAATGTATATCCGCCAATTGTAACCGCAACAACCGGTCTTTCGGGCAAAGAATTGGCATACTCCCTTAACTTCCCCCGAAAGTCCGTTGCCGGGCTTCCGGTTATTGAGTGCGCCGAATTCGGCAGAAACATCGTTTCTTACGACTCGTCACCAACCGTAAAAAACGAGCTTGACATCGGTAAAATTTTTCATATGAATCATATTGAAAAAACCGATGTTCGACTGGCGAAGAGTTCTCTTGCATCGCATACTTTTATTACCGGCAGTACCGGTTCAGGCAAGAGCAACACCGTTTATCAGATTCTTAACGAAGCTTTGAATCAGAATGTCAAGTTCATGGTTGTTGAACCTGCAAAAGGCGAGTATAAGCATGTTTTCGGAACGCAGGATGATGTGTATGTGTACGGAACCAATCCGGCAGTCAGTCCGCTGCTGAGAATCAATCCGTTCAGTTTCCCTCAGGGCATACATATTTTGGAACATCTGGACAGATTGGTTGAGATTTTTAATGTTTGCTGGCCGATGTATGCAGCCATGCCCGCCGTATTGAAAAGCGCCGTTGAGAAGTCGTATGCGGACTGCGGTTGGAATCTTACCCTTTCCCAAAATCGATACAAAGAAATGCTGTATCCATCTTTTGCGGATGTTGCAAGAAATATCAGAGAGATTATTGATTCAAGCGAGTATGACGCAGAGAACAAAGGTGCTTATAAGGGTTCACTGCTGACAAGATTACAATCACTTACAAACGGCATTAACGGCATGATTTTTACCTGTGATGATATTTCAGACAGGGATCTGTTTGACAGAAATGTGATTATTGATTTGAGCAGGGTTGGTTCGTCCGAAACAAAGTCGCTTATTATGGGAATGCTTGTATTAAAGCTTCAGGAATATCGCATGGCAGGCGCAGCGGGGATGAATTCGGAATTGAATCATATAACGGTTCTTGAAGAAGCTCATAACCTGCTGAAACGTACGTCAACCGAGATTTCTTCCGAAAGTGCCAATCTGATGGGTAAGAGCGTTGAAATGCTTGCCAACGCCATAGCGGAAATGCGTACTTACGGAGAGGGTTTCATCATTGCGGATCAAGCTCCGGGGTTGCTTGACCTTTCCGTAATTCGAAATACGAATACCAAGATTATAATGCGTCTTCCGGATCGCAGCGATCGTGAGCTTGTGGGCGGAGCAGCAAACTTGAACGATGATCAAATTGTTGAGTTGGCAAAACTGCCGTGCGGTGTTGCGGCAATTTATCAGAATGAGTGGATACAGCCCGTTCTGTGCAAAGTAAACAAATTCGAAATGCCGCAGGAAATGTATTCTTATTCGCCCGATAATGAAGGGCCGCAGACGGATTACGATGGAAGTATGGCTGCTGAGTCGCTGCTCGACTGCATTATGAACAGGGAGATATTTCAACAAAAAAATCGTAAAGATCTTATAAAGTTGAAATTCATGATTATTAAGTCAAAACTGGATATAAACGTGAAGCGAGATTTCATCGAATATATATCTTCTTCTGACGAGAATGCGATCGGATCACTGAGACATCTGGTCTATGATTTTTTCGCCGCCGGAGAAGCTATCAAAGCTTCCGAGCATTGCTCCGAAATAATGGACTGGGTTCATTCCGTGGTGTCCGGTTTGAAACCGCTAATCACGAATTATTCGAGTGAGCAAATTGATTTGGTATTATCAATGATTCTCTACGAGCAATCGTTGCGGGATTCAGCGTATCAGAACATTTTTTGCCGTTTCACAGAGATTTACAGCAAAGAAGGGAGAGTGTTTTAATGCTTGAGATTAATAGATCCTTCGAATTGACGGAAATGAAGAAACCAACTGCGGACGGTTTTAAATGCATTGAGCCTCAAAGCAAAATGACATCACACGAGGCGCAAAAATATTGGGACAGCAAGTTCGATAAAGAAAACAACCCAGTCAAGTATGGCGGCGGAAGCTATGAAGACGTAAAAAATTACTCTCAGGAAAACAAACATGAGAATGTGGAAGCGCACCATATGCCGGCCGATGCAATTTCTACTTTGGATCGCACGGAAGGACCTTGCATCGAAATGAAAAAAGAGGACCATCGCAAGACAGCCAGTTGCGGAAACTCCATAGAGGCGCGAGAGTATAGAGCGAAACAAAAGGAGCTGATAGATAAAGGTGATTTCAGAGGAGCAATTCAAATGGATATCGATGATATCAGAGGGAAATTCGGCGATAAATACGATGCACAAATTAAGGAAATGCTTGAATACGTAGACAAGTTGGAACAAGGAGGCAAAATTTAATGAAAAAACTCGAAATACAATTAACCGAATCCGTTAACGGAGTTGCGTTTGGAACAGATCGCACTGTTGTAAGACATGCGTTCGGTAATGATTATGCCGAATTTAAAAAAAGCAGCTCCAGCAAGAATACAACTGATGACTACGGCTGTTTTCAATTGTTTTACTCTGCTGAAAATGCCTTAGAGGCAATTGAAATCTGTTCAGATACGCTTGTAATTGTAAACGGAAAAGAACTCACGCTGAAGTGTCCGGAGATCATCGAATGGATTCAATCGGCAGATCCGACTGCGGAAAAAGAAAGCGATGGAATTATATCAAAAAAAATGAGTATCGGCTTATATGCTCCTTGCAACGAGTTTGAAACGCTCCTGTTTGGCAAAAAAGACTATTATTGTTAAAAACGTAACGGTCAACATCGAGCCGCTGATGCGCATGCGCAAGGCGGTGTTTAAGAACGGCCACGCGAAGATTGTCTACGTGATGAACGGGTGGAACCGCTTCAAGGCGTCCCGTGACTTCATGGAGTGGTTCGAGGGTCTGGCGGGCGACCAGACGGTGGCCACGCTGCCCCAGTCCGAGGCGTTCGTTCAGGCGGGAGCCGCCGGCAAGTCCGTGGTCGAGTTCGACCGACGCGGCAAGGCGGCGAAGGCGACTCTTGTTCTGGTGGGCACGGTGCGCGAGGCTGCGGGGTTCCCGAAGGAATAACCGCAGGTCAGAGGCGTTGTCCCTCTGGACAAATGCGTCTCGATGATGTATAATTGCACAAATATGTAAATGATTAAAGGAGGTCGAGCCATGGCGAATATGTTCGAGAAATACGCTGCCGACCGCGAGGTCGAGCAGAAGAAAATAGAGAAGGCCGTCGTCGCCGACACGACGGCGGACGAGAAGCGCACGACGCTCTCGCTGTCGCTCACCGTGAGCGATAAGAAGGCGCTCAAGATGATGGCTGCGGAGCGCGAGACGACGATTGCCGCAATCATCCATGAGTGGGTGCAGGAGCATCTGAAGGAGGTGGAGAAGTAAATGGAGCGAATTGACATTATTGATGCGGTTGGTCGTGAATACCACACCGCCAATATCGAAAATGGCGAGTTTAGCTATCCGAAAGCGTTCAAGGAAAAGAACCTTGATTTTGAGCCGATTCACAAGAAGAAGGGTGGCGGCTCTTGGCAGTTCCTCGACATCCGTTTTGAGTTGGATGGCGTTTCGCTGCTTATTGAAACGAAAAACGACGCTGATAAGTGGCCGACGGTCGAAGAGCAGATTGCGGCATACGTTGAATACGAGAAGCGCCTTACTGGCAACAAGATTATCGCGATGGTTGCCAATACCACCGACGACCGCATTACTGTTTGGAAGTCTGAGGTCGAGGACGATAGAAAACTCGACACAGAGGAAGCCATTCGCACGATGTCCGAATACGTGTCAATGTTTGATGCGAAGCACACCAACAGCAAAGAAGAGGTGATGCGCAATACGTATCAGCTCAACGAACTGTTGCACCGTCACGGTGTCGGCGAGAAGCTCCGCTCTCAGTTTGTTGGCACTTGCCTTCTGGCAATTAAAAATGGGCTTATCTATGACCGAAAGATGAAGACTGCCCAGATTATCGGCGGGATTCGTACTATCTTGGGGGACCTGCTTGAAGGGTCGTTGAAGAAGGCTGAGAAGCTGACCCTGATTGATAAGCGTGTTCTCAAGAATCAAGATGTCCGTGATATGGATAGCGAGAACCTTTGCGCAATTCTTGATTTCATCAAGGACAAGATTTTCCCGTTCATTAACGATAAGAGTACGGCGGGGCAGGACCTGCTTAACCTGTTCTTCATCACGTTCAATAAATACGTTGGCAAGTCTGACAAAAATCAGGCGTTTACACCGGACCATATCACTGATTTCATGGCAAAGATTTGCAACGTGAACAAGAACTCCGTTGTTCTTGACATGGCCTGCGGTAGCGGCTCTTTCCTTGTTCGTACCATGACGCAGGCGCTCGCTGATTGCCATACTCAGGCGGAAGAAGACGAAGTAAAGAAGCATCATATCTACGGCGTTGAGTACGACGAGCTTGTCTACGGTCTTGCAACAACGAACATGCTGATTCATAGCGATGGCAATTCAAATATCGTTCAGGGTAGTTGTTTTGATGAGGTGCCACGGTTTATTAAAGATGGCGTCAAGTTCAATGTTGTGCTTATGAATCCGCCTTACAACGCTATGGCTAAGCAGATGCCGAAGGAGTATTCCAAGACGTGGGGCAATAGCAAGCAGGACCCGTCTAAGGGGCTGTATTTCGTTAAGTTCATTCTTGACCAGATGAACAAGCATGGCATGCAGGGTAAGCTCGCTGTTTTGCTTCCTATGGCATGCGCAATCGGCAATAGCACTTTGATGAAACAAATGAAGAACGCGATTCTCAAGAACAACACGTTGGATGCGGTCTTCTCGTTGCCAGATGACATTTTTTATCCGGGGGCGAGCGCCTGTGCATGCTGCATGGTCTTCGACGTAGGTACGCCCCATAAGTCTGCCAACCGAGAGACGTTCTTTGCCTATTGCAAGGACGATGGTTTTAAGAAGCGTAAGAACCTTGGTCGTGTCGAACAGATGGACGAGAACGGCAATAGCTTATGGGCAACGATTGAAAAGAAGTGGATTGACACCTATAAGAATCGCGATGTCATTCCCGGCTTTAGCGCTCGCCATATGGTCACTGGCGATGACGAATGGTTGTGCGAAGCGTATATGGAGACCGATTACACGACGCTCACGGAGGAGGACTTTCAACAGACAGTCAATGATTACCTCGCTTATCTTGTGAAGACGGGGGTAGTCTATGAAGATTGATATGACTAACTGGGCTAATTTCATCGTTGACGACCTTTTTGAAATCATCAATGGTAAGGGAATAACTGTCGAAGAAATTGAGAGCAATCCCGGTGATTTTGAAGCCGTCCAGAGCGGCGAGGGCAACAATGGGGTGATGGGCTATATTAGCAAAGCTTATTGCCGCAATAAGGGCTATTCATATTGCGAAGAGGCATGCCTGACGGTCGCACGCAGTGGGACTTCTGGCTATGTTTCGTTTCATGAAAATGGTTGCGTAGTCGGGGACTCTGCAAAAATATTGTTGCTGAAGAAGCACGAAGCTAAATCAAAGCAAACGTATTTATTTTTGCAAACACTACTTGCTGCTAATCGTTTCAAATATACCTACGGCAGAAAGGTGACTGAAGCCCTATACAGCAATACAGTCATCAAACTCCCGGTAACGACAAGTGGCGAACCTGATTGGCAGTGGATGAAATCTTATATCAATTCTTTGCATAGCAAAGAATTGAGCACGAATAACGCAGCGACTATCAATTTCCAACCATTGGCAGCAAGTGATTGGCACGAGTTCACCGTTAACAATCTATTTGATTCAATTTATAAGGTCGCATCATATCACGATGACGATTTGACAAACAACAGCGTCTACGACGAAAACACTGTTGCCTATGTGACCAGAACAGACCAAGACAACAGCGTAAAGTCACTCATACGTAGTGCTGGTCTTGCATATATTGAACCCGGAAACGTGATTGTTGTTGGGGACACAACCTCGACAATTTCATATCAGCCAAATCCGTTCGTAGCAGGCGAGCACATTATTGCAGCCCGTGCCAGCTGGCTGAATAAATATACGGGCTTGTTTGTTACCTGCCTATTGAGACAAGAGCGTTACCGATATTCATATGGCAGAGCTTATAAGCTCGATTTAATTCGAAATACGAAGCTCAAGTTGCCCGTGACGCCTGAAGGTAAGCCTGATTGGCAGTACATGGAGAATTACATTAAGTCGCTTCCTTATGGCGACAGGCTATAGAGCGACATAGAGTTGCCCGTCGCTCTTTTGGGCGGCGGGCTTTATAATTAAATGCGTATTTACGCAATTCATCATATAGGAGGAACTAACGTGAACGCCTATAAGCAGAAATTACGGGAGGGGGTGAGCCTATGGCACGTAAGAAGAAATTCGCACCGAACGACAACAACCTTGCGATAGCGTACTATCGCTTCTCGTCCCACTCGCAAAACGACGCGAGCATCGACCAGCAGCGCGAGCTTGCCCATGAATGGGCGGATGCGCACGGCTTCAAAATCGTGCAGGAGTATGAGGACGAGGCTGTAATAATAGGACTAAAAACATTAAGGCTCAAAAAGTGCTGAAAATACGGCGTTTTTGAGCCTTATCACATAAATAAGCGCAAATAGTACATAGCGCGTCTGTTACCCAAAGTGGCGCTTGGGTTGGCAGGCGCGCTGTTTTTATGCCCAGATGCGGGCGAAGGAGGTGTTATTGTGAAAGCATATGGGAAGTCGTGGGGCTACAACGTATATGACTGCCGGTACTGCCTGTACCGGAAAGGAAAAATACAGGGCTGCGTCTACCCGGACGGCTGCTGCTGTCCCGTCCCGCAGAAGCCCGAAAGACGGAACGGCATAGAACAAGTTTACGATGCAGCTGCGGACAACGGTGCTCCCGTTTCGGAGTGCGAGGGCTGTCCCTACGGAAAGGCTGCCCCCTGCATCGGATGGTGTACCAAGGCGGTCATGCGCGCCGCAGGACTTCCAAAGGAGCGTGACAGAAGCCATGTATGACTATTTCTACGGTGCGGAAGCGGAACAGTTCTCCTTTTACCGCATCCCCAAGGTGCTGTTCACGGAGGAACGGTTCAGAAGCGTTTCCGCAGAAGCCAAGGTGCTCTACGGTCTGCTCCTTGACCGTATGAGCCTGAGCTGCAAGAACGGCTGGCTGGATCGGGCGGGGCGTGTGTATATCATCTTCACCATCGAGGAGGTCATGACCGCTCTGGGCTGCGCTGACCAGAAGGCCGGAAAGCTGCTGCATGAGCTGGAGAGCAAATGTCGCCTCATCGAGCGCAAGCGGCAGGGGCTGGGCAAGCCCAACCTCATCTACGTCAAGAACTTTGTGGATAAAGCTGCGGATAACCCTGTGGATAACACATCGGGCAGTAGCACCCCCTCCCCGGAATCACGATTCCTGAACCGTGAAAATCACGATTCAGGAGCAGTGAAAATCACGGATCAAGAATCGTTAAAATCACGATCTAATAATACTGAGAATAATGATACTGATTTTAGTGATACTGATTCCTTTCCCTTCACTTCGTTCAGGTGGGATCACGGTCGGGAAGCGAAAGGAAACGAAGCGGCTCTGAGAGAGCGGTACAGAGAGCTTATCGCGGAGAACATCGCCTACGACGCACTCCTGACAGACTATCCATACGAGCAGGACACGTTGGAAGAAATCCTGGAGCTGCTGGTGGATGTGGTCTGTACGATGAAAAGCTCCGTCCGCATTTCCGGCGACGATAAGCCCGCCGAGGTGGTCAGGAGCCGGTTTTTGAAGCTGAACAGCGAGCACATCCGCTTTGTGGTGGGCGGGCTGAAGGAAAACACCACCCGCATCCGCAATATGCGCCAGTATCTTTTAGCCACGCTGTATAACGCCCCTCTGACCATCGGGAACTATTACCGAAGCCTTGTCAGCCACGATATGTCGGAGGGCTTCATCTGAGCCGCAGGTTATTGCCTGCGGCTTTGGCATTTTCAGGAGGTGATGCGACCGTGCCGAAACAGAAACCCAACGAACAGGTACAGCAGATACCGCTTTCAGAGATTCGTCCCTTCAAAAACCACCCCTTCAAGGTGGCGGACGACGAGCTCATGCAGCAGACCATCGACAGCATCATGCAGGTGGGCGTCCTCAACCCTGCCATCATCCGCCCCGCACCGGAGGGCGGATACGAGATGGTAGCCGGACACAGGCGGCTCCATGCCGCAGACCTTGCGGGGCTGAAAACCATACCGGCCAT
>JABLTQ010006355.1_pt1 | contig 78416 bp, 109 predicted proteins | sample 7160101 | NCBI WGS metagenome assembly JABLTQ01 (sample SAMN14651228, study PRJNA627086) | human gut metagenome | isolation source: feces | host: Homo sapiens | reverse complement strand
CCGTGGCTATCGGCGATACCTACAGCAATGGTAAATTCTATCGGGACGGGGTGGAAATCCTCACCCCGCTGGAAGAAGCCCAGAAGAAGAATACCGAATACGAATCTGCGCTGACTGAAATTGAAACCGCTTTGGGGGGTGAATAAAACGTGACCATTGAAGAAAGAAAGCAGAGAATCCTCGCGAAAATCGCGGAAATGAAGGACGAGGGTGTAGACATGCAGAACGCCCTGACCATTTTGGAGGTGACGCCGGATGAAGACGTGGAGTAACGGAGCCAAAAAGCGGCTGGTGGAAATCCGCGCCGCCGAGGACGGGGAGCAGGATATGCGTGCCGTCGCCGCAAGCATTGCCAAGCTGCCCCCCGGTCAGCTGAAAAAAGTCCTCACCGACGACATCATTGCCATTCTGGCGAAATACGGGGTGGTGATGACATGAAAATTGCAGACGTAAAAGTCGCCAAGACAACCTGTGAGACAACGCGCCTTGTGCCGATTCCAAAGGGCATTGTTGGCGCTACCGTTTCCATTGAGTACACGGATTCCGCTTGGGATGGCCTACAGAAAACTGTGGTATTCCGAAGCGCCGTGACAAAAGATGTGCTTGCCGCTGAAAATGAAGCGGTTGTCCCGGCGGAGGTAGTCAGTCGCGCGGGCGTGAACCTCTACATGGGCGTGTACGGCGCGGATGCCGCGGACAACGTGGTTATCCCCACCATCTGGACGGAGCTTGGCTTTGTGCATGGCGCAGCGGCTCCATCCGGGGACACCTCTACAGATCCGTCCTTGCCGGTCTGGGCGCAGATTCAAGCTATGATCGGGAATCTGGATAATCTGGATACCGCCGCGAAATCAAATCTTGTAGCGGCTGTCAACGAAGCCCTGACAAAGGGCGGCGGAGAGGTTGACCCGGCGGCGGTGCAGAAAATCGTGGAGGACTACCTAAAAGCAAACCCGCCTCAAGCCGGTGCTGACGGCAAGGACGGTACTACCCCGACCATCGGTGAGAACGGAAACTGGTACTTGGGCGACACCGATACCGGGAAGCCGTCGAGGGGTACTGCTGGCGCGAAAGGTGATAAGGGTGACCCCGGTGCGAAGGGCGCCCCCGGCGAGAAAGGCGATCCCGGCGAAAAGGGCAACACGGGCGCAACAGGTCCGGCTGGTCCTGCTGGTGTTCCTGGCAAGGACGGTCCAAAGGGTGACCCTGGCGTACCCGGCAAGGACGGCGTCACGCCGACGATCGGATCAAACGGAAACTGGTATCTCGGTGCGGAAGATACTGGCAAGCCATCGCGCGGAGCAACCGGCCCGCAGGGAGAAACCGGTCCTGCTGGCCCGGTCGGCCCGCAAGGCCCTGCCGGTGCACCCGGCAAGGACGGCGAAAAGGGCGACAAGGGGGAACCGGGCGAAAAGGGAGCACCCGGCGAGAAGGGTGCCCCCGGAGCGGATGGAAAGTCCGCCTATCAGTACGCCCAGGATGGCGGCTACACCGGAACCGAGGAGGATTTCATAGCAAAGCTGGCACAAGAAATCCTGAGCGGCACAACCGACGATCTTACCCCGGCGCAGGTCTATGCAGCGGTATCCGCTGGCAGACCCGTAAAGGTACAGTATACGAGCAGCAGTTATGGCGTTATGTCGTTTACGGCATTCAGTACATCCGAAACGATGGGTGTAATTGCATCTCAGAACATTGTTTATTACGACAATGTGTATATACTGGCCGAACTGGGCGGCTATATCCAATCGGGTAAATGGTTCTTTAACTCCACAGTGCTTGCCGAGAAGAAAGACATTCCACAGAGTTCTTCTGGCGGAGAGGTCAAGTGGCACAAAGTGGCGGAAGTGACAACGGAAGAAGAACTGGACGAATACGTAGCGGGCGTGGATCCGGAAGGGAACCCGATCAAAAGTTATAAGCCTATGGCCCTTGCTCTGTATTGCTCCCTGCCTGCGGACTCGACCCAGACGACGGCCAATGGCGCGCATTATGTGTACCCCTCTGCGAGCAGCACCGATGCAAGCCTGAAAGCATCCGGGTCGTTTGTTCAGTGGAAGTCGGTCGCAAGGTGCATCACGGATGTTTTCTTCGGCAGCGGAGCCGGAATCATCATGCTGGGAAACAGCACGACAATGCTCAATCCGGTGGGAAAGGAAGATTCGGTGCTGGACGGCGTGCGAATCGTGTTCCCCGCCGCCGGCGACCATTTCCCGATTGGGTCGCACATTATCGTGTCGGTTTTGGGGGTCAAGCCGTGACGGTCAGGCAAAAGCAATGCCTGCTGGCATATCTCGGATATTACGCCGGGGAAATTGACGGGGTCTGGGGGGATGCTTCCCGGAAGGCCACAGAGGAATTTCAGCGGCAAAACCAGCTCACGGTGGACGGCGTTTTCGGAGACGGCACGGCGGCATGTATCCGGGAAGTGATCGCGTCCGGGGAGACGCCTGACCGGGAGACGGACGTCGCGGACTGGTGGAAGGATATCCGGTATTTCCGGCGCACCGAATTTCGCTGCCCCTGTGGCAGGTGCGGCGGGTTTCCGGTGGAGCCGCAGGAATCCATGGTGCGCACTGTGGATGAAATCCGGCACCGGCTGGGCGTGCCGGTTTCCGTTGTGGACGGCGGCGGTTCCGGCGTCCGGTGCGCATCCCACAATGCGGAGGTCGGCGGCGTGGCCAATTCTCAGCATCTCTACGGGCTTGCCGCTGATCTGCACAGTGCCGCAAGTCCGGCGGAGATGAAAGCCGCGGCGGAGGAAGTTCTGGGGCACACTGGAGGAATCGGGGTGTACAGCTGGGGCATTCACGTGGACACCCGCCCCGGCTATGCCCGGTGGAATGGATAAGAAAGAAGGAAAGAAATGGACGAATTGGTAAAAACTGCCGTTACGATTCTAATCACGCTGATCGGGTCGGCGGGCTTCTGGAGCTATCTGGATGCCCGCCGACCGCATTGCAGAGCTGGAAGCGCAGAATCAGGTGCTTACCGAATTCCTGGCGCAGATGGCGCAGATTTATGATAGCAGTGAGACCAACATAGAAGGCGTTATGACGCAGTGAGTGTGTCCGTGGGACTTTCCAATGGAATTTCCTGCGGACATTCCGTAGGACAACTCACGGAATAGTCACAGGATTGTCCGCAATAACGTCAAATTTATGTCTTGACTCAGTAATCTCGTGCCCGATTTCATAAAATTGGCAGACAGGTTGACGCATTGAAGCAGCTTCTGAAAATGTGGATTTTTAAGCATCATTTTTGAAAATCCGCAAATTAGGAACCGATTTTTTGCGTCCGCTGGAATTTCCTGCGGACGTTCCAACGGAAATTCTGCAGGATTTCCATGCGTAACCGTAACCGTAACCATAACCGTAACCTATATAATAATATATATGTTCATTTTGACGTGTTTGCCTGAAAATCCTCTGCGTCAAAGTGAGATGCTTTAGGAGATGAAAAGGTGACACTACAGGAAATTGCGGAGCTGATTCACAAGAACTTGGGCTATATTATCATTGCTCTTATGTCCGTTGTTGAGATCTCGAAAATCAAAATAAATCCATGGACAGCCTTGTTCAAGTGGGTAGGAAATCTCTTGATGTCCGGCGTGAAGAACGATATCAAGAGAATTGATGCAGAGCTTAAAGGCGTAAAGCATGAACTTGGCGCTATGAAGTATTCCAGTGAGCAGAACGAGGCAAAGGCAGCAAGAACCAAAATCCTACGTTGCTCCGATGAGGTGTATCGTGGAGACCGGCATAGCAAGGAGTATTTTGATAATATTCTCGAAGACATCAAGACGTACACGGACTACTGTCGAGATCATCAAGAGTTCAAAAACGAAAAAGCAGTAATTGCCATCAGAAGAATTGAAGAGGTCTACGAGCGGTGCTTGAGAGACCATTCGTTCTTGTGATGGTATTTTGTTGAAATCAGAAAGGAGAAAACAATATGGATATGACACAAGAAATCATTGAGATCATCCCGTACATCATGAAAATCATCTTCTGGGCAATCGGCATTCTGCTGATTCGGTACGTCTGGCCTATGGTCAAGCCGATGATGCAGTATGAGATCATCCAGCTTCTGGTGAACGCGGCTGAGAAGAAGGCCGAAACCGGCTCTATCGACAAGGAAGCGAAGAAGCAGTTCGTTATTCATATCATGGAGCTGGTGAAAATCCCTGTAAACGAATTCACAATGGCAATGCTGGAATCTGCAGTGAAGGAACTCGACCTGCTGGAAGAAAAGGTCCTTGATTATATTAAGTCTGATAGTAAGATTGAGGAGCCTACTGAGTGTGGAGAAGATGTTCCCCGAATTAACTCCCCTGAGAGTGGAACAGAAGGTGGCTGCGAAGATGAGCCGGAAAAAGAAGCGGCTGACCTCTGCTAAGTTTTCAAAAATCATCATTGTGTCCGTATTGGCGGCGGTGGCGTTGTTCACCGTCGCCATGATTTTTGTCTATTCGAGATGTGGCGGAATTCCAGATACACTCGTTGTTTCTTTCTTCAGCTTCGCTGGGGGAGAAGCCGGTGTGCTTGGATTTATCAAATGCAATGACGAAAGACAAAAGAAAAAGGCGGCTGACACTGGAAATGAAGAGGCCGTCGGATAGGAGGCAAAAATATGGCTGTCGTAACGTACAAGAAAAGTGATCGCATTCAACTGAGCACGAATTTTAACAGTTACGAATTCAGGTGTGGACTCGGAAGACCGTGCTCTTGTGCAACGACGCTTATTGATACTAAGCTGGTTGAGATCCTTCAGAAAGTGAGAGACCATTGGTCTGGACATAAGGTGACAATCACCAGCGGATACCGGTGCCCGTCTTACAATCGTTCGATTGGAGGGGCTACAGGCTCGTACCATAGCCGAGGAATGGCGGCGGACATTGTTGTCGATGATGTTGCTCCCAGAGAGGTCGCAAAATACCTTGAGAGTATAGGTGTACTCGGCATTGGTTTGTATGAAACTCAGGAAGATGGACACTTCGTTCACGTTGATACGAGAACCTACAAATCCTTTTGGTATGGTCAGAAGCAGTTGCCCAGAACGACTTTTGGCGGAATATCTTCTCCTGTTGGGGGCAGTTCTGATTCCGGCAGTTCCAGCTCTGGCACCAACAATACGAATTCCAGCGGAACGACGTATACGGTGAAGAGTGGTGACACGCTTTCGGGAATTGCAGCGAAGTATACTGGCATGACATACAAGAAGATTGCGGATGCTAACGGCATCAAAGCGCCCTACACAATCTATGTCGGTCAGACACTGAAAATCCCTGTGAGTTCAAGCGCTGCGCCTGCTTCCGGTACAGTAAAAGCAGGGGAGTACGCCTCCGCTGACTACGAAAGCGCCGCTGATTTCCTTTGGAAGTTCTTCATGGATCAAATCGGGAATGCCTACGGCGTTGCCGGCCTTTTGGGGAACCTGAACGCGGAAAGCAGTTTGATCCCTGCCATCCTTGAGATTGCAAAGAGAAACAGGCTTGGGCATACCAGCAAATCCTATACGGATGCGGTTGACAACGGAAGTTATAAGAACTTTGCTAATGACCTGGCTGGATACGGGCTTGCGCAATGGACGGATGGCACAAGGAAGAAAAACCTGCTGGCTTTTGCACAGAAGAAGGGAGCCTCCATTGGGAACAAGAAGATGCAGGCTGAATTCCTGATGCAAGAGTTGCGTGAAAGCTTCTCCACCGTTCTCAGCACCCTGAAGAATGCAACCAGTGTGAGGGAAGCATCCAATACAGTTCTTATGCGCTTTGAGTGTCCTGCAGACCAAGGCTCGGTTGTGCAGAACAACCGGACAGCATACGGCGAGACGTACTACAAGAAATACGCTTCCGGTAGCACTGAGAATACGAAGTATAACGGCACCGTAACGGCAACGCTCCTGAATGTCAGAAAAGGCCCTGGGACAAGCTATGGCATTTTGAAACAGATCCAAAAGGGCAGTGCTTGCACCGTCGTGGCTGAGCATGACGGCTGGGGTCAGCTCGACGATGGTGGCTGGGTCTGCCTCCAGTATGTGAAGAAGTCATAAAAGAGAAGATTGGGTGGCCCAGCTATGGTGGCTGGGCCGCTTTCAAACTCGATAGGTTTTCATATATCAGGGGAATGGTTTGCTAATATAAATTCAACCAAGCAGATTGAAATGCCGGATATGGCGACACCATGAAGCCAATAATGAGAACAAAGCGTTATAACAACACGAAGAATTTGCACATTGAAACGAAAAAATGATTTTTCCAAGCAAAGATTGCTAGTACAGTACCAATTTCTGAATACGAAAGTACCGGGACTTACCTCCTCCCGTTACCTCCGGCATCCTCGGCTTTCCCTTTAGCCATTGGAGAATGCCGGCATATACCACACCCTAGCTCTGGATTGTATCCGGGGCTAGGGCTTTTTTTGTTGCCCTTGCTACACCATTATTGGATGTAACAGGGGCGTTTTTTGTTATACACATTTAACAAAAAAGAACGCACATTTTTGATAAATCAGTACCACGGCGGATTTTAGCTATACCTGCTTATACTTTTTCACTGACGAATTAAGGCAATTACGGAGCAACCACGGGGATATATGCAGAAAGATGCCAATAAATAAGGATTGGCGAAAAAATTTATAAAAAATCAGAAAAACAGCTTGACATTACCAATAGGTATGCTACGATACGGGTACAACAAAAATTACCAATCGGTAATGCAAGGAGATGCTGAAATGATTACGACCAGAAGCGGAAGAGCTAAGATTAAAGTATATCCCGAATGCAAGTATCAGTACACCAGTGACCCCAGCGATGTCCTCGAACTGGATGGTGTGAGCGGGTTCGATATTATTTCCGGGAAGATGGGCATTGAAATCGGAGCTGAGATGATTTGCAATGTTGGCTCCGAAGATCCGTTCAATGAGTACCTGCGGATTTACTTTGAGAACGGAGAAACTGCCACATACCGCAACTCGTTCGTTGACCTGTTCCCGTACTAAGGAGGTAAATGCTATGTTCATGTTTAAGGATATTGAGCAACTGCTTACCCAAAAAGCAGCACAGTATATTGCAAATGGATACATTGTCAACGCGACAACAATGGCAGGACACCAAGGCGAAGTGTGCAAGTTAGACCTGCGAAAAGGCGATGAAGTTGTCCGAATTCTCATTGACAGGACAAACAATGGGCGGCAGACGATTTACTACCTTCTTGTTGGCAAGAACACTGATCCCCTGTACGGGGGCGTGGATGATATCATCTGGAACAAGAATCTGCAAGAAATCGAGCGCTATGACTTCTATGTCATCAGTGACAGATATCCTGAAAAAATCATTTTGGGCACAGCGGAAGAGGCAAAGGCGGCTTTGGACAAACGGCTCGATAGAGATGCGTTGAACCCTAGATACAACGATTATATCACTGAACTGAGCGATGAATATAAAAAGGCCGCATATCACATTGTCAGAAAAAAAGAAGGTTTCGAGTCGATTAAGATGGCGGATATCACAAAGGTATGCTGTGAGGTAAGACGCAACAGAGTCAAGAGGGTTGTAGCCTATATCTCCAAAAAGGGCGGAAGTATTCGGTTACGCTGCGAGAGGTTTCCCTTTAAGAGCTGAAAAATATTTCCGAAAATCTGCAAAAACAGCTTGACATTGCCGATAGGTAAGTTACGATACGAGCATCGGATATAACAAATGGAGGCCGAGTATATGGAAAGTTACAATCTCGCAACCCTGACGCACATTGTGCAATCGTGTGACAGAGAAAGAAGTCAAGCGGCTCTGGAAGAAATCAAAAGACGTGGATTCGATTATGAGGAACTGCATGAGCAGTTTAACGGATGAGAGGGAGTTTGATATGGCAGTTCTGTGCGGAATATACGGAAAGACCGAACCGGAATATGTTGGATGCGTTCTGGATAACTACGAGCATAATGGATATAACGACTCTGATTGGTACGCCATTTGCTGGGATGAAGAGCAACAGAAGGTTACCCATGTCGAGTATGATACCACTCGTGCCGGTGGCGGCGGATACGCAAAGGTTGATGCAACCATGGATGTTATCCGGAAAGTGTACCGGTACTACAAGGAGATTGCTCGAAAATCGTTCGATTCAACTTGGAATCAGGAGCAGGCCAAGAAGGTTCGCCTGGAAGATACCGTCCGCATCATCCGAGGCCGGAAAGTTAAGAAGGGAACGATTGGCAAAGTATTCTGGATTGGAAAGAGCTTCAACTACTATTCCGGTCGCGCAGAGGAACGGATTGGCATCGAGGTCAACGGTGAGCGTGTCTTTCTTCCATTGGAGTATGTGGAAGTCGTTGATTGGGAAAGCCGTCTGATCACAGGAAAGGAACGAAAGAAGATAATCCGCAGTGCTGCTGTTAATTATTTACCCGCACGTTACCATTCGGTATTTGCCAGCTGATAACTAGGCTGAAAGAAAAAATATTAAAAAATCCGAAAAACAAGTTTGACATAGGAGGTAGGCAGTTTACGATACGCTTACCGAAAATACATAGAATCGAGGAATGCAAATGGAAAAGAAATATCCGTTCAGTGTTGAAAAACACGCACATGACATCGAGCTGTACCACAACCGGCTGTACAACACGTTGTACGAAATGGAGGTCGGCGAGATCCCAATGAACCGTGAGGAGTATGACCGGCTGTCAGATCTGTATTACGGGGAGCTTCAGGGACTGTACGACATGATGTTCCAGAGCCGCGACGGAAGGACTGTTTATCTGACCGGCAAGCAAATCTGCCTTGCAAAAGAAATCGTTGCTTGGGCGGCAGAAGCGAGGACAAGCAGTCTCTTAAAGGCTGGCAAGGATCAGTATATCCAGTATCTGTGAAAGGAGGATAAAAATGTCAGGCAAAAAGGAACCCATGAGCTGGGATGATATTCGGAGAGAATTCGAGGCAATGAATGCAATGGTCTGCGTTCCAAAGGGAATGTCAAAGCTTCGAGCCGATTATATCGCCGATGAAGAAAAGTCTGTCAGGTGGAACCGGGAATTCGTTGAGCAGGAAAACAAGAAGTACCGTGATGAGGTTGCACGGCTCAACACGATGAAGAACAAAGCCAGAGATTCCATGAAGGAACACATCTACGAACGCATTCAGTTCGAAGTTGGACATCAGCTTTCTAGGAAGAAAGCAGAGGCTATTTTAAAAACGGCCTATGAGCGCTGCAGATCGTATGGATACTGTGAGCTGGAGTCAAATCTTTATGAGCTTATTGAGCTTGCATCCACGTTGCTTGCGGTGGACTGAAGAAAAGGAGGTACATGAAGTGAAACTCACAGGAGACACAATGGAAATGATGAAAGCGGAGGCAATCAGACGGATGAAGCTGCTGAAGCTTCACCAGAATGCCATCAAAGAGTTCGAGGCAGAAGATAAGCTGAATCTGTCACGCGGCGGTTTCTTATACTGGCTTAATGACGTCCAGAAAAAGATGATTGCTGATTTTGAGAAAAAAACCAGCTGCATCGCCTACCACTGCATCGAAAGCAATACATCGTTCGGGAGACTCCTATCTGTGCTGTACGTATCCAGTCATCAGGAAGAATGGGAGGACGATGTCCTGGACCTGAAGGAAGGATACCCGATGGCATACGTTTTTAACCTGGACGATGACATTTGCAGCGAGTTCGGAAGTATTGGCATCAGAAGCAGGTTCGGCGGACTCATAAGAACGGAGTGATATCGAAATGAAGAAAGAAAAGATAGTTGAGACTCGTGTCGTTTATGTGTCTTCAGACGGCAAGCAGTTCGAGCACGAATGCGAGTGCAAAAAATATGAGTCCGACCTTACGAAAAAAGAAGATGCACGAAAGACTGTTGAACAGCTGCCTTTCTTTACAGTTGCTGATCCGTTCCCTGATGTTGACCCAACTTACGTATACTACTTTGTTCAGGATGATGCAGAATTGGCCGCTGTGAAGAGCACCTTATTCAACGAGGATGCCGTTGCGAACGACTATAAGCCTGAGAAGTATCCGCTTTGGATACGGTGTGCGTATGAAGATGATGGATACGGGTGGATAGAAAGTGCAGCTGACCATGTTACAGAAATTGAAGATTATCTTTACCGGTTGAATGACATGCTGCATGAGAAAACACCTGATAACTGGAGAATGGATGCAGTGAAGTATATGTCTTCTGGAACGCTCCCGGTTACATGATTCAGGCAATTTCTCACTGCGCGAATGCAATGAAGCAATAGACAGGAGGCCAAGACATGCCAAAAGTAGGCGATTTATCCAGTGTTGATCCAGAGAAAGAGTATAAGAGCAGATGCAATTCAGATGGATCGTGCTCTGGGTGCGGAGAGTGTTGCAGCGATTTCCTTCCGCTCTCCGATGATGAGGTGAAACGTATTCGGGCTTATGTGAAGAAGCATGGACTGAAACCACATCACAATTCCATCGCGTTGATGACTGGCGCAAATGACATTACTTGCCCGTTCCGCGACAACGAGAAAAGACTGTGTGATATCTATGCTATCCGCCCGGAAATTTGCCGGAGCTTTATCTGCTCGAAGACCTTCGATGAAGCTCAGAACGATAAGAAGCTCCTGGAAAAGCACAGGAATCCGTACTCAATGCGGTACGCGTTCTTTGGCGAATGCGATAATTCGGAAATGTTGGAGCAATGCATTTCGCTAATTGCTAGTTATTTTGCTGCCAATCGGCAAAGGTAAGGCGGTATATACCTTGCCAGAAACACTATCTGAAGGAGGTAGAAAGCTATGTTCACTGTGACAGAGAAAGCTACAGGAAAGAAATTCACCGTGTACGGTATGAATGGGCCAGCATTTCTGATTTACGACGAAATTGAAGACTGCTGGATGTACCGGCATATGAATGACTTTTTCCCCAATCAATGACGATGACAAGGAGACAACATGAAAAAGAAGTCAAAATTCAATAAGGTAAAACCCAAGAAGAGGCTGCGCGACAAATTTTGCGATCCAAGCAAATGCGAAGAATGTGTCTATATTGGAGAGGGGGATTTCCTTTGCACGAAATACAATGAGATCGTTTTGAGCGATTGGGAGCCAACGGACGATTTCTTGAAGTGCATTAAGGAGTGAACGAATGGAAGACACCAATATTGCAAAATGCCTTATGACAGGCGAACTTGTTGACAACTGCCTTAAAGAGCGGTGTATAGTTCGACAACTTTGCATTTTCTCCAATGCGATTGAAAACACGCTGCTTGATACCAGAAAAACCAATTTGGAGAAGTTGGTGGATGCCGGCGTAGGGGAAAGAAAAGAGATGCTGATGGGATTCTTCTCGAAGTGGGCAGGGATTGGTGACAGTTACATCTACGACCTTACGAGAGTGAAAGAAGGATTTGCAGTCGGGACGGTAACGCTCGATGATTTTTCTGAGTGGGATGAAGAGAGAGTCGGGCAACTTGTTGATGAATTGCTTGAATGGATGATGCGGAGGGCGTGAAGACATGAAAAAAGCAGTTTTGATTTCCATGAAACCGAAAAACGTAGAATTGGTTCTCAATCGATATGAAACGCTGGAGATTTGTAAAACCCGCCCACTACTGGAAACACCGTTTAAGTGCTATATCTACTGCACTGCCGGAAACCTGAGCTACAAAGTTAACGGCGGGATGGTATGCAATGTGAGCGGTGGAAAAATGGTTGTTGGGGAGTTCGTGTGTGACAAGATCACATGGCTAACTCACATCGGTTTTTCCGGGTTGCCTTGGATTCGACTAGCCGCGATGAAAAACGGGCACACGATAGATGATTCCTTTGACTTTTCCGAAAGCTGCCTAACAACGCCCCAAATTGAAAAATACCTGGGCGGTAGGGATGGGTACGCTTGGCACATTTCCAAGCTGGAAATCTACGATGCCCCGAAACGGCTCAACGATTTCAAGCTGTGGAACAGAGAATGCAAATACAGCGACTTGGGACTTGCAATTCCGGTGTGCAATACTTGCCGTAGCTGCTATGTGTATAGGCCGCCCCAGAGCTGGTGTTATGTGGAGGAACTGAAATGAGTGATTACATCAGCCGGGAGGCGGCACTGACGGAATTGCAAAACCCTGAGCTGTTTAACGTCTCACCAAGATTTCTACAGATTCTCCGCGATCTTCCCGCCGCCGACGTGGAGCCGGTGCGGCGCAGCTATTGGGAGAGCTACGATACCTCACAATACATGGGAACCGACGAGTTCGGAGAACCAAAATGGCGTCCCGGAAGATTTTATATTTGTCATGATCGCAGATGTAGGCGAAAAACGGTTGTGAAAAGCAACTACTGCCCCAACTGCGGCGCGAAAATGAGAGCGGGTGACGACGACAATGAATTCGTACCATTAGACGAAGATGAAGATGGTGAGGATTATTGGGATGTTTGAACTCGGCAAAACCTTCTGGGTTGTTTATGAACACTGCTACCGTATAGATGGACAAGCAGCCCTGCATAAAGAATTCTGTGTGACTGAAGCTGAGCCGATGTCATTTATCTGTGGTCACTATGAAGAAATAAGTCTTCGATTTTTTCTACCAGATGGCGGTGAACGCATTGGATATGTCAGAATCAAACAGATTGGAATGCCCGGTGGCAACGTATTCTTGTCTGCCGAAGAAGCTGCAGCTGAGGCTGAGCGTAGAGCGGATAGATATGATTGCGCATTTAGTTTTTGCTCCGACACACAAATTCGCAGGACTTGAAAGCACCTGCTTCCCAAATAGAAAAAGGAGAATTTCAAATGGCAAGAGCAATCTTAATCAGTATCCGTCCTAAATGGACGGGAAGTATTCTCAGTGGTAAAAAGACGCTTGAGCTGAGAAAAAATCGGCCGAAGTTGAAGACACCTTTCAAGTGCTACATCTACGAAACAAAGGCGAGAACTGAAGCTGGCGGAACAGGCGAGAAAGGAGCCGACGCAGGTAAAGGCTATGGCAGTGGGATGGTTGTTGCTGAGTTCATATGTGACGAAATCAAGCGTATTTCAATTCCGTACCCTCCCACCCAAACTGATTTGGATATGCCCATCTATGAGAACTCATGCCTGTCATACGAGCAGGTTCGGAGCTATTGCAAGGATAGCGATGCTTTCTTTTGGCATATTTCCAGCCTGAAAATCTACGATAGCCCAGAGCCGCTAAGCGAATTTGCAAGATTGCGGGAAACGAAATTTGGATATGAGCTATTACAACTTGATAGAGCACCACAGTCGTGGTGCTACGTTCCGGAAAAGAAGGAGGAAAACTGAATGGAATGGGAAACAGCCGATGGAACACGCGTTTGCGCCCGTGTCAATGGAGAGAACAAACTTCTCGAATATTGGAAAGGACTGCTTGGCCTGCAAGATTGGACAATCAAGCTCACAACGAATTGCCGAGCTTGCGATATGTTCCTTGAGAACTGCGCCGGGGCTACGGAGTGGACGGAAACGATCAAATCCGCACATATCAAGATCCTGAACCAGAATGAGTATGGTGACAGAATTGTTCCTTTCGACATGGAGAAAACGCTCGTACACGAGCTTCTTCACCTGAAGTTTTGCCTGCTCGGTGAAAGCGGCAACGATCTGCAAGACAGGTATGTGCATCAGCTGATTGATGATATGGCGAGGGCGCTTGTCACAGCAAAGAGAGACACGAGTAAGGAGAATGGCGTATGAAGACAAAGATCATCAAAGTCAAAGGCGACTGGCAGGAAGTCGTAAACGACTGCCGTGCGACGGTTGGAAAAGAGCCTGTTGGGAAGGAGCCTTCGCACGAGTGGAAGCAGAAGATCCTGATTTCCGAGCACAGTCCCATCCGGGATATCTCCATAAAGTGGTTCTGGAAGCAGATGAAGCACTGGGTGTCGGTTCATTGGGTACGGCACAAATGGGAGTGCTTTGTTCGTACTCAGAGAAGTGACCGAACCGGCATTCCGAGGGACAAGTTGCCGCAGGATGAACCGCAGGACTTCACCGGAGAAGCAAATGTGCAGAATCTGATTGACACCATGCGGAAGAGACTTTGCTTCCAGGCGTCTGATGAAACAAGAGAATACGCCGAGGATCTGAAGACCGCCATCCATGACGTGCAGCCGGAGATCGCTGACGTGCTGGTTCCTAACTGCGTGTATCGTGCCGGTTGTCCAGAGCTTCTACAGCAGGGGAAAAAGTGCAAGTTCTTTGAAATCATGTGCTACAAGTACCCGAACGCTGCCAGCACCGATATTCAGAAACGCTACGATGCTTACAACAGGTATTTCTTTGGAACGCATAAAGAGAGCGACTGACCGGGAGAGACGGTATGAAGATTTGCTATTCAAATCCTGTAGAGAGGGGAAAGAACAGTGAGCGATGATGAGATCATTCGGATACTGTATAGAGACGGATACCACTGTGCGGCACGAAGAATGGAAAAGCTTGTCCAAGAAAAAGAAGATCTCATGCTTCGTATTAGACTGATTGAAAACGAAAAAGGCACTGAAGTATATTTTAGATTTGACGACTTGGACGGAAAGGAGAAAACATGAAAGCGTGGGAAGTCAGAAATCCGAACGAGTGGACAGCGGCCATCGTTTTTGCTGAGACGCCCGGAAAAGCCAGAGCGTTGGCAATGCACACAGAAGCGCGCGAAGACATGAACTTCTGTGATATCGAGGTACACCGTGAAAAGGCAGTGGATGAGTATTACACCCCCGGAAAGCGGGAGATGGATTGGTGTGATCCTGTGGACAGGTTAGTTATGGTTCGGGATCTTGGATTTGCTTGTGATCCATACGAATCTCCCTATCCAGATGAATGCCCACAGTGTCCTGCAAAAGAATACTGCTATTTATATAACAGGGAGGATTAGCAATGACAGAACAAAAAATGACGATACGCTTCATTTTGAAAAACGGCGTGGAGTTCGACATCAAGTGCGATGAATTCACGTTGGAACGGAATGGCCTAGGAGACTTCGCAGGCTATAAAGCCAAAGGAGTCGTACAGAATAAACTTATTTACATTGATGCTGACCAAGTGGCGGCAATTGTCCGATTGCTTTCAGACGAATATCAGGAGGAAGACAAATGAGACATGCAGGTGAGGCAAAACAGCATGACCACAGGACGCTGATTCAAAAGGTATTTGGATACTGTCCATCCTGTGGCAGATGGTTCCGAATGGTGAGAACGTATAGACAGAACACGGCATATGCGGACGATGAAAAAAACTTCTTCACCGGATGTAAGCCATGCATGGAGGAGAATGACCGGTACTGGGACGAAATGTGGAAGGATTATTACAGCTCGTGCTTATAACAGTTTAGGAGGATATGAGAAATGGATGATTATATAAGTCGCAAGGCGGCACGGGAAGCATTTGAAAATGCAGATGCGGATGTATGTGAAAGCTACCCGGACGGAGCCTGCGATTGGGGCTTTGGGATGAAAAACATTCAGGAAGTGATAGATGGAATTCCCGCCGCCGATGTGGAGCCGGTGCGGCGTGGGCGGTGGGAGTGTGTCTACGATGATAGCACGGGTGAGACTGATATAACTTGTTCCCATTGCAAAAACACCAGAACCGTCAATGGATGTTTTGTTTCAACCGATGGAAAGTCGTGCTATTTTGAGGATGATTATTGCCCCAGCTGCGGCGCTAAAATGAATTTGGAGGAGTAATTATGGATTTATTTATGAAAACATCAATTTTTGGAGCTGCGTTAGCGGACGTTTACAAAGATGAGGAAGATCGTGAGCTACCGGCACTCCCAAAGATGGATTTGGGCGGCGATTTCACGGAGGATTTAACCGCTATGCTGTTCGCAATGCGCGTTGTTGCGGGGCGAATTACCCATAACAATTGGGACATTTTGGAATTTACACACGTTTTGAACACGCTCGCTGTTCAGCACCTCTTGGAGGATAAGGAGGATAAGGGCGATGACGATTGACCGAGCAATTGAAATTCTGAACCCGGAACACCGGGAGAACTATGACGGCATGGACGAGGTGAACGAAGCCTGCCGGATGGGCATGGAGGCGTTGGAGCGGACAAGGTGGATTCCGTGCAGTGAGAGGTTGCCGGAGAGCGATGAAGTCTGGCAAAAATACATCGTAGCATACCGATACAGGTATCGGGACATCTGGGACGATATGGGCGAAAATGCGGTGGTTACAGTTGCTAACTACTGCCACGAGCAGAAGGTTTGGAGCATGGACGGAGGCACGGTTATAAACGCTCTGATCGACAGTGAAGATGTTCAACCGTGGGCAAGCTACATCACCCACTGGATGCCGCTTCCTGAGCTGCCGGAGGAGGTATTGCCTTGATAACCTTGCAAACCCAAATGGACGGATTTCCACAGGAAATCATCGAGGAGCCAGAACCAGCCGTGATTCCATCCCCAGCTGTGATTCCATTCCCGTGTACCGGGAATTTGAGCCTCGGACAAGCTGTTGGCATTTTCAAATATCGGATGGACGATGAAACAGTCCCAATCTGGGCAAAAGTCCTTGCCATTGAAAAGATTTCATCCTTTGAAACGCTGAACGGCGTTACGAAAGATGAACTGCAACACGCCCTACAATGGCTTTTTGAACATTATCAATTCGATGTATAGGAGGGTAAAAAATGCGGCTGATTGATGCAGACGAACTCAAGGGAAAGGCGATTGCCGACCCTGACGATGGCGAACATTTTGTTTATTGCCAGGATATTGACGAGGCTCCAACCGTGGATGCCGTGCCGGTGGTGCGGTGCCAGGAGCGCGAGAAAGCCGTCGTCCAGCTTCGGAAGAAGTGGCAGGATGCCGAAATGTTCATTTGTACCATGTGCGGTCATTTTGACCACAATATAGTCGGAAATATTGTCTACGGGAACAGGGAGTGTGGTGAGATCGTCGGCTACCCCTGCTGTAAGAAGTTTACCCCATGGATTCCCGCGTCTGTTCGGTTGCCGAAGGAACTTGAGCCTGTAAATGTGGTGTGGGTAAATCACCGCCCAGAGCCGTATTACCAGGAAATGAAGGATGTTCCGCAAAAAGCGACTGCTGTCTATTACAGGGAAAAGTGGTATTGGTGGTCGTGCGTTTGTGAAGATTTGCTTGCGGAGTACGGCACGAACGAAACGGATCAGGTTGATGACGCTATTGAAATCACCCACTGGAAGCCGCTTCCAGAATTGCCGAAGGAGGAAAACGATGAAACGATTGACGGTTGAACACTGGCAAAATCTTGATCCGTGGGAATGCTGCGGGCAGGATAACTATTGCGTGCGCCCTAACAATAAGCCGGGTGGGTGCCGAAATGGCTGCATCGTGCAGAAACTCTATACTCGCCTTGCACAATATGAGGATACGGGGCTTTCGCCGGAGGAAGTAAAAACGGAGCGATGGATTCCGCGCAGTGAGAAATTACCTGATGCCTTCGTATCCGTTCTGGTTGAAATGCCCGGTGAAGAGCCATTCCCGATAGTGCGAGAAGGCTACATATCCGATGATGGAACGTGGGTAGCAGGGAACTTTAAGCGAGAGCCGGGAGAAATTACGCGCTGGAGGCCAATGCCTGCGCCACCGAAGGGAGGCGATGGAGAGTGACAGACTGTTTCAACTCCAGTTGCCCTTTCCGGGATAATTGGAGCAGCAACCCCTACAGGTGCGAGTGCGTGGCTTGCCCCAACAGGACTACAGAATCACATATTATCATGAGCAATCGAACGCTGGTGCAAGGGTCACTCCCAGCTGTCAGACGCTGGCTGAAAGAGATGCCGAGGAAGGAGAATTTTTATGAGGGTGATTGATGCAGACGGGCTTCGCCGCAGAATTGTAGCATTTTGTACAGGATGTAGCACCACATATTTGACAGTGGAAAACATTGTGATGATGATAAATCAGGCTGATACCGTGGATGCCGTCCCCGTGGTAAGATGCCGAGACTGTGTATATGCACAGTCTGCCAAGATAAATAAAAAGGGCTTCCGCATTTGCCCAGCGTCCCACATGGAGATTACGGACGACGACTTTTGCAGTTATGGCGAACGAAAGAATGGGGAGGGATGTTTGGAATGCGGATGATTGATGCGGATTCCTTGATTGATTTTGTGGAAAATTCATCTATCTTGAGCGCCGGATTTAAGCAGGCTTTCTGCAAACTGGTTGCGGGTGAGCCTACCGTGGAGGGAGGATTTTTATGAGGCTGATTGACGCTGATTTACTTACAACTGAGATGATAAAGATTCCTGGCGTTATACCTAGTTTTAATGAGGATATGGCGTTTTGCGTGGTAAGGTGCCGGGACTGCATCCACCGGCAGGGAGACGAAAACCCTATGTGTATGCTGCATACCGAGCCTTACCCAAATGTCAGAGGCTACAAGGGCGAGGCTGTTTGCGTGGAAATGAACGGCTTTTGCAGCTACGGCGAAAAAAGAAGTGAACCGCCAGTACAACATAGACCAGAATTGGAAGGAGGTATTACATGAGCTACAGAATTCGCTTCAAGGTTAAGGCCGAAGGTGTGAATGCCTATCTGGAAGTCGGTTGCTGCGATGCAAATATCACGTGGAATGTGCGAAGGATCATTGAGTTGTCAACGGGATTGCCGTGGAAGAATGAAGCCAATAACGGGCTTTGCGTGGATGTCATTCCCAAAATCTGGGAGGGAAGGGACAAGCTGGTTGCCAACCCGGAGGAATACCTTCAATACGAAGATCCGGATGGATGGGGGACAGTCAAAGGGACAATCAATTTCTTTGAAAACATCTGCCAAGGATGGGATGAATTCAGGCGGGATTTTGAAGAATTGGTTCCTGTGGCTACGTTCTGGATTGAATAAGAATACTGAACAATCCATCGTTAAGCACAACGGAGCAAGGAGATAAGAATGAAAGTTTATAAGAACCCGTGGGTATCCAGAGAAAGCTATTTTGTTCGGACAGGAGCGGCATCGTCAAGAAAAATGGAGTCGAGCAAGAGCGCCGGCTTTTCTGTTGAATTCTGGGATGGTCAATGGAAGGTACGTAAGGCCACATATTACGACAAGGATATTGCCGAGATGCCGGTAGTAGCGCAGAACAGGGTATCAATCGAAAAGGTTATCGAACGAGCTACATTGAAGGCTATTCTGGATTCAGTCTGCGAAGCGAATTGAGGTGAAAGAGAATGCGTGAATGGTGTATGGCTCACCCGTGGATGACATTGTTTCTGGTATTTATCGCGCTTGTCGTAGTTAACAACGTCCTTGTCAATGTTTGTGGACTCATAGATGACATCTGCGACAAAAGATACCGCCTGAAACTCTTGGAGAAGGACGATACGGATGAGTGACAAGAATCGCCTCTTAGATATTTTGAGCAATCCAGTGTATTGTGATGATCCGCTTATGTCTGCACTTGGCTATCTGCTGGAAAACGACGTGATACCAGTTGTTCGTTGCCGTAGATGTCAGTTCTGGAATGAGGAAACTGGGTGGTGCGACATACACTCGCATTTCGTTGACCGCAATGGTGAGGCTTGTCATCCTGACGAAAGTTGCGATTGGAAGATGTTTGACAAAAACTACTTTTGCGCGGATGGGAAGCCAAAGGATGAAGGCTGTGACCTCTGCACTGATGTGGAAACTGATACCATGTATCAGATGAACTCAACGGCCAGCTGCTTCTATAGCGAAAACGGATAATGGCGGAGTTACTGCTGGCAATATGAGAAGTGGAGAAAATGGATCCCCTCCCCTGTGGCTGGAGGGGAGGGGATGAATTATACTACAAACCTGTACGGATCAAGTTTTAGCGCCCTGCAAACAGAAAGGCCGATTCTCAGGCTTGTTCCTGATATGGAACGCTCGCCGGATTCCAGCCGCTGGTATTGACGCAGATTTATTCCTGCGGCATTTGCAACTTGGAGCTGTGTCATACCTAACTGTTCTCGCCTTCGATGAAGGGTAGCGCTGGACGGTTCGAGAGTGATCCATTCTTCTCCGTCCTCGAATACATGCGCTCTTTCAAATTCGTAGTCGTCATTGTACATTGTAATACCTCCCTACGTCCAAATGGTCGTACTCACAAGTACAGAATACGATACGAATAGCCAAAAGTCAACACGAAATACTCCACAAAAATTGAGGCGATAATATGGCAACAGTGATATGCAAACTACAGAAAAGAAGAATACCGAGCCGTGAATGGTTTGATGGAGAGAAATGGAGGATTTATTGCCATGGCTACATTGATGAAATGAACGATGAGCTTCTGGAAGAATGCCGTTTATGTCCGGATCATGTATCTCATGCTCAGGAAGATTTAGAATTATTCTACTCGGAAAGGCTCAAAAATGGCGGTTAGGAAAATTGAATTGATGCATAAGCTGTTCGGTGAGAAGTCGGATGCAAAGTGCAAAGAGTGCAGCAACCTGCTGCGCTTCTGGTATAGGACTAAATCTTATCGAAAGTGTGCGGTCTACGGAGCCACGCATACAGATGCAACAGATTGGTGCATCAGTTATCCCGCGTGCGGGATGTTCTGCAAGGAATACTCTGGGCGGAACATTGTGAGGCTTGTTCATCCTGATAAGAAGGAACCAGAGCCACCACTTGATGGGCAGATTGATATGTTCGGAGGTAATGCAGATGAAACTTAAAGATGCGCCGATTGGACTGTTCTATTCAGCAGATGGAGAACTGTGCTTAAAAACGGCATACAGCTACCCATGGGGAACAGACGCATATGTTGTCAGGACAGGGGAGGTTTTCTGGGGTACAGCCGTAGATGCTGATGAAAGAGGAAGCCTCGATGTTACTCCAGTCCCTATTGATACGATAAAAGCTGAAAATAGAAGGAAAAAACAAAGAAAATATTACAGGATGTGCGGAGTGTGCGGCTGGAGATTTGAACAATCTATGATGATTAGAACAAATAAGTCTCCAAACGGGTGGATGTGCAAGATATGTTCCAGCAAATCTTGGATTACGCCTGTAAGAAGATAAAGAACCGAGGGGAAAATGAATGAGCAAGAAGACATTGAGGTGCCACGCAAAAAACGGATTCAACGCATCGTATGGAAAAGACAGACAGAGTGAGCTGCGGTTCAAAAGACAGAATGCAATGAATGCTGTAAGGACACACACTGACCTGAGTCGTGTTTTTGGTGGTGCCGACAGAGGATGCCTCCAAGATGCTATTACAGCAAAGAGAAAGTGAGGTCGGAAACATTTATGAACTCGGCAAATTATTGCCATGGCTGTATTTATCACCAACGAAACGATTCTTCGTGCAACTACATTTTCATGGAAGGGCATTCCAGAGGATGTCCGCCCGGAAAAGGGTGTACCAAAAAAGAAGTGAGTTGGAGGAGAAAGAAAAAAATACCGCTACGCATCAACCAAAATCCAAAGAATAACGAAGTGGCGGCTGGGAAGCGGACAGGCGGTGCAAGAATTAGTGAAGAAGAGACTGAAAGACGGTTGGCGCTGTATAGGGCCGGACTCAGCGATAAAGACGTTGCTATAGCAACTGGCGTTTCCAAGGGGACTATCGCAAAATGGAGACAAGCGAAGAACTTGCCGGCTAATTTCGATAACGCTCATAGGAGAATCAATCATCCGGATTGCGAATGACAAAACGGACTCGCATAGCGGTCAGTTTGAACCCATATGCCTGTCCCCTGAAAAACCAAACATTTTGACCCATTTTAAGACCTATTCTTCGACTATGGAGAATAGGTCTTACTTTTTTGCTCAGATATAGAACGAATTCCAGAAAAGTCGGCAACCAACCACTCATTTGAATCAAGATATGATGTAATAGGCAACGTGAAAACACGGGAAAATCAAAACTTTTAGAGGTCGGCTTTTTGGGATTTTTGACATAATGCGTGGATAGGTGCAACCTCTCTTGAGCATATAGAAGCCACAATGTCATACAGCGCTTAAACCTTACTCATCGCAAATTATCCACGGCGTTATAGCTAGAGAGCAAATAATTGTCGGCAAGAATCGTTAACTGATAAACAGATAACTTTATGACTGAAAATTACCAAACGGAATTATAACATTATAGAATGAAGATAAATAAAAAAATATTTTGAAAATCCGCAATTTATGCTTGACATAGGAGATAGGTGTGCTACGATAGAGCCACGATAAATCAATACCAAACACCATGACTGGCCGACAGGCAGGAGGAAACGGAAATGAAATACGTTCTCTACATCGATTACAGAGCATCCTACAAGCCCATGTACAGCGAATATCGCCCCATGAATGCAAAGACCATGGCCGAAGCGGTTATTGAGGCGGATGCAACCCATGATTCCGAAACGATGTACCTTATCCAGATCATGGAGAAAACCGGAAAGGTTGAAAAAGTCGGTGGTGGCGTTAGGGCTCAGACTTACAAGGCAATCATGGAAAAGCGTTCCACAAAATGGGCTGCAAGGGAGCAGGCGCACAGCGTGAAGCACTTCACCGCTAAGTTTGCTGATTGGTTTGAAATCGTATAAAGACAAAAGCAACGGTCACGGAGATCTGTTTGAAACCAGAAAAATTACAGTAAGCAATTTAACGACGCAAGACAAGGAGAAGGAGCTATGACAAAGGAAAACGCAACTCAGATTATCAAGGATTACAAGGATGATATGGCCTACTTTGACGGCAGTATGACTGCTCTGGAAATGCAGGAGATGTTGAGAACTCGCTTTGGATTTGGACTCGCGGAGTCTCTGGTCATCACGGCAGCTCTGGTAAAGGCTGGTGCAAACCTGAAATGACTAAAGCGAATGAAATCGCCAAGTATGGCGAACCGTATTGCCCGAACTACCGTTGCAGCGATTGCGGACAAACGAGGCCATGTAAGAGAAGAATCGATTGGAATGTGGTGAAGAGGACGCACCCGTTCTTCACGAGATTTACGGATTCGTTTCCATGCAGCGACTTTTTCCCTTCCGCAATCCACGTCTTTGACCTGAAAAACTACTGGACGAATTTTGAAAGTTGGTATACCGATTACCTGCTTGAGTGGCAGAACGGAAAGAGCAGAGAAGTGTTCGAGAGGCAGCCGATAGGGTTCTATCTGAACGATGACGAGTCCGCCTGGTATCATGCAAGACTTGGCGATTGGATCAACGGCACTTTGTTCGACGGAGATGTGCTGAAGGCGTACCAGAAGCAATACTATAAGCGGGTAAGAAAGCCATGGGGATATGAGCTGGTCACGGAGCCTATTTCCGGCGTGAAAATCACAAGAGTGGGGGAAAGTGCCGACAAGAGTGAAAAATGACACCCCGAAAAATATTTCCGGAATTCCGATTTCTTTGCTTGACATAGGTTATAGGTAGTTTACGATACGAGCATCGGAAAACAATACATACATGGAGGAAATGATATGACATTCGGGCAAATCAGAAATGAGCTTAGGGAAATGGCCGAGAAGGAGGCGATGAAGCTCTTTCGGCTCGCAAGGAGAGCTGTTGAACACTCGTGCAGCCGAGAACTTGTGGCTGGAATCAGGGACGAAGCATACGAACTTCACACCATTTCGTGCTACGACACTGGAAGACTTATTGGGTTTGAATTTGAATACACGCACAAGTATGCGTTTAAGTGGTAAAGGAGAATGCAATATGAAAGTACATACCGCAAAGACGATTGCCGTCCCGTTTGAGAGCTGGTTCTTCCTGAAGGAAGAACAGCACAGGCAGAGAAGTGAAACTGGAAAGCGGCTGGACAAAAAGAGATGGAGGACCCTGTTCGACGGCGATGCTATTCGGTCATGCCCTATGAAGGGCTGTAAGCTCCTGAGTGATGGAGACTTCGGAGGATGCAATGGAAGTCCGGTTCACGCTTGGGAGGAACACAGATGGACGAGCTGGACGCTCGATGATATGAAGGCGATGCTCGACAGAGCTGGCCTTCCGTGGAAAGATGGCGAATGCAATGAATGCATTGATGTCACACTGTAAGGAGCGGATGATTGAATGAAGTACAAGTACATTACCACTCAACTGCTCAGGAATGGCGTAATTGGCCTTGACAAATGGAGCAAGGAGGAATTTGTTCTTGTCTGTATGGATGAATTCTCGGTTTGCAAGCGAACCGCCGAGAGGGTGTATGACGAATACCACAGGCTTGTGGGATCCCCCGACAATGGAGGAATGGATGTTTGTACTTAGAAACATCTTTGGAATGATTCATACCTTTGATGATATCGATACCGCGCTTGAAGCGTATGAGGAAGAACGACGACTTTTCCAGTATTGCAGGTTGTATAACGTGATTACCGGAGAAGTGATTGCAGATTCTTATTGCGAAACTTGGGAGGGCTGCGTATGAAATACCTGACGGATCGCCAGCAGATTGCTGTGGCGATGAACTTTGGCAAGTATCCCGTTCTGCATATTGACCGTGAAACTCCGGAAGAAGGGTATAAGGACTACTTTGTAGGAGATCAGGTGAAGGTGCTCACGCCAAGGGGTGGATATCCGGATATGTACTGCACAGGTAAACTGTACTGGGAGTATGGAAGATACGGGGTTCTAACTGATGGAACGGTGCTCTCCGGCAGCTTCGGGTACTCTGACGTCATGGGAATGCTGAAGAATGCCCAGGCTCCGGTTATCAAAGCTGGGCAGAAGGTAATCGTTGTTGAGGATTTTCCGATTGCAAGGAGGGTTGCGGTTCATATGATGAAGGTCAGCGACAGAGTTGACGGATTTGTTTATCCTTGCTGCACCTTGGAAGAAATCGAGGAATGAACCATGAAGATTTCTGGATATAAAGGGATCTATGTTCTTACCGAGACGAAGAACGGGATAACTTCAACACTGGCAAGTTGCAACAGCCGAGAGCTTTTGGAAGAAATAAAGGTGCGGCTTCAGCGAGAAGCTGATAGAGGAAAGCCTGACGTATCACGGTATACCGTTAGATGCCCTGGCATCTCACTATAAGCCTGGAAAACGGAAACCAGCACCAGGACATACATTTTACCAAGGAGTAAAAAAGCCCGGAAATGGGCAAATATGAGCCTCATAGCACACTCGATTTACCGAATGGTAAAATACAAATGCTAAAGTGGAAAAGACTTGGATTATCCGCTGGAACATCCGCCGGAAAATCTCACGGATTTCCATGCGTAACCGTAACCATAACCGTAACCGTAACCTTAAACGTAAATAAGAATATAGGAGATGTTTGAATGAAAACGAAGATGTTGAAGAAGCAGGCGCGAATTCAGGCACTTTCTGATGTGCCTACCTCCGAACTGATAGAAGAACTTTGGGGCCGGAGCGATGTGATCGGAGCACAGATTTGGCGGACGGAGGACGTGCTGATCGCTTTTGAAGAGCGCGGAATTCAGAATCCCGATCCGGCTGTCGTTAAAGAGGCAAGTACAAGTGCGAGGAAAAATCTGGAGAATTGCGAGCGGGGGTGGGCGGTTCTCGAATCAGCTGTAGAAAGCGCGATTGAAAAAGTGTTGAGGTAATACGATGGACATGGTTGAGAAGCTAGTTGAGACGGCGGAAAGTCTTGGATGGATAGTGAGCTTGGAAACGCAGGCGAATGCGGACGGAGACGAAGAACGGAACGCTACGTTTGAGATATGTTCGCCAGCTGGAGAGGACTTCCTGTTTGAATTTTACTTTAATGGTGCGTCGGAATTCGTTTGTAAAGTTCGTGAAGAATCCAATGACTTTGACCCAGACCAGCACGTTGAAGATCTCATTATTGCGAAGCACAATGGCTTTGAGGGCGTTCCAAGAGCGTCTGTGCTTGTAGAGGATTCTGAATGGATTGACGAGATGCTTTTGGAGCTTTCGGAACGCCTTATCGACGCCTACACCGAAATGAACCGGGAGGATGAAAATGAAGAAGAATGAGCTTAATGAGAAGATTGCATTTGGAACCCCGCTTGGGCAGCTCTTTGAGTTTTCGCCCGGTCAGGACTGCGAAATTTTTAAGGCTGACCATTTTGAACCGACTGACGAGATCCTGTACATCCCGGATCTTGCGTTGAACAACATTGATGAGTACGTTGATTACATCGACGAATATGAAGCGGCGTGGATCACGCAAAATATTCTTGACTGCTGTTACACAGGAAACGATTTTATCGATCTGTGCGATGGGAACGTTGAAAAGGCAGTACGGCTGTTCTGGTATTGCGACTGGCAGCATCCAAGCAGCGCGTTGAATGAAATCGATGACGATGAAGAGGAAACGTCAGAAAAAAAGCCGGTCGTAGTCAGAACCAACGGAGATGGGTACTTAACGGCAGACGGAGAGGTAGCTGTTTTCAGCGATGAGCCTCAAGCTGATTGCTATATGAAACGGCTGAAGCGGAAGGGCGTAAAAGTGAAATGCAGAGGATACTCGTACAGCATTGGAATCTGCAAGAAATGCGGAAGCCCTCTGTTCCCGTCGGATCTGGAGGAAAGAGGGTATGTGTCTCAGTGCTTCAGTTGCGACGAGGATTTCTATGGATTTGAACAAAAAACAGAAGGCCGGTAATCCATTTATTCATGCAGGATAAGGTATGGCCTCATAGGGCTGCCTTACGGATGCGGCTGGTAGAAAAGCTGACTTTTCACAATAAAAAGTGGCAAGATTCCACATAAAATGATAAAATCTTGCCACAAAAAATATTTTTGGAAATCCGATATTTTTGCTTGACCTAGGAGGTAGGTCTGCTACGATACGAGCATCGGGGAAAAATCCCCGGTAATAAACACCAATGGACAGGATGAGGTGCAACAATGGAAGATGATGTTATGACCGCAAAAGAAATGGCCCGGTTAGCCGACTGGTTAAAAGCCCATGGACACTCCGACGAAGAGGCAATCGAATGCCTGAAGTACATAGCCGGAGAAACAATTCCGCGTGAGAAAGGCAAAGAAAAAGGTCACGCTCCCAATCCCAACGACAGCGTGACCTAACCCCAAACGGGAGCATCAGCAAGTGTCCTGTCCTTAGCTGGTGCTCCCCCATGGTAACACAATGACAGGAAAAAGTCAATGGAGGAATACGTTGTGAAAATGGGAATTACAAAAAATGAAGACGCCGTTCGGAGATTTGCTGCTCGGATCGGCCTCGAAATTGCTGGATGTCTGAGACGTGTACCGGACGTGTATTACAGCCTCGACAATAAGTGGCACGACCCCGCTTGGGTCGATGAAGCCGGGAACAAATACCGTGGAAGTTACAATGGAGGCAGCATTTCTATCACAACAGTAAGTGGTGCTGTCATCGTTGGTTGATGAGCGCGAAATTGGAGGTAAATATGAGCGACAGAGTTTTTGCTGAAATCGAATCTGAGAAGGGGTTTTACATCGGCGATATCTGCTTTGCAATGCAGGACAAGCTGTATGATGGAATCTGGTGCGGAAAGCATCATTGCGAGGACGGATGCTTTGAAATCCCCGGAAGTATGCTGTGGTTTGCTGTTGGTGGAACTGCATATGGTGATGGAGCATACGAGGGATCTAACGGGCTTGTGTTTCCGGTGGATGCTGGGGTTATTGGCGTTTTACCGCTCGAACTGTGCAAGGAGAACCGAGACGAGTACAGCGATTGCGGCATCATAATCGATGAGTCAGGAACTGTCACATTTGAATCCGATGACGGCGTGTTTGAGATTGAACTGCCCGATGGAAATAGATTCACCATAGATACGAAATATGAAGATGAGGAAGATGCTGACAGCTGGTGGGAGGAAGACGATGAGTGACGGATGGGTGAAATGGTTTCAATGGGAACAGGGCCGACTGTTTAACTACGGTCAGATGCGGAAATGTGAGGTCGAAGGTTTCCTGAAGGAATTTGAAGCCGAGGCTGCAAAAGTCCTGAAAAGAAGCGGCGCAGATCACGTCTTGTATGGCGTAAAAAGCTTCGATGAAAACGGGGAGATCAGCAAGGTTACGTTCTACATGGAACCGATGACAGATGAGCAGCTTGAAAACGATGCCCGCCTGAATAACTGTATAATATATGCGCTTCATGCCAGAAAGTGAAATAGGTGACACAGAGTGGAAGACGCGAAAGCTGAAAGAATAAGAGAAATTGCAGTGGATTGCCTGAGTGGTACATGGCTCCGGGATAATGGGGATGGAACATTTACCTGTGAACTTTTTGCAGATTACCGTGACGAAATGTCCAACGAGACTGCAATCAAAATCATAACGAACCCAGATCCGCTGGCCTATTTCCATGAAAGGCTGAGCGATTGGTATTTTGACCCTGAATACTGCACAAGGGAAGAACTGAGAGAAAAGGTGTCTGATGCGCTCAGAAATTCCGGAGAGTTCTCAGATGAAGAAGTATCTGACCTCGATGAGTACCTGGATGAACTTATTTATGAGCTCGTTTTCTTTGAGTATCCGGAAGATCATTACATGAAGCAAGAGTTTTTGGTGGATATCATGGTTGACACCGGAGACGGAAACTGTGATTACACGCTGAACTCCGTTTTTCCGTGCTATGCAGGGGAAGAAGGGGAAACAATCAACAGCAAAGCATCTATCGTCTGGCTTTGTAAAAAACAGGGATACGGTAAGTTGGAAATGAGGAGGGAACTCGAAAAAGGCGATATTTCTGAGCCAGAAGGATTCCTGCAATCTCTGCGGCAGGAACTGGCAAATCTTCCGTCACATATGTCTATCCTCACGTTTCTTGTAAAAATGAGCCTTGAGGAACTGATTGAGTTGAACAAGGGTATTCGGCTTCAGGAGCGGAATGGACACTTTTATGATGCTACGAAGATTCCGTACTGCGGATATATTGTGCTGGACAAACGCACAGAAACTGGCCTGTATGACCCGTGGAGTGGTGGTGGCAGCGTCTTTGAAATCCAACTTGAGAAAGATGTGCGTCTGCCAATCAGGTTTATCCGCTCTGCTCTGCCGGACGGGGGAGATGGAAGATATTCTGTCGAAAGCGTGTATGGTATGTGCCATTCCGTATGGAGATCTGAAATGGTGAAAGAAATCCATCTGCCTAAAAATGCTTGAAGGAGTAAATAAAATGAGCTACATGGGAGTTGGTTATAGCGGATATGACGTGCGCAGATGCCCTAAATGTGGCAGATTGTACGTACCACTGGCATCCGCTAGAGGAAGATGAAAACGTGGAATACAAGGATGACAATGATGATGAACGGTGATTGGATGTTAGCGTCTAAATGCCCACACTGCGGAGGCCGTATGACGGTAAGCGTTTTCTACAGCTACTCACGAGATTACATTATTGGCCGAAATGGTCAACCGAACATGAGAAGCAAAAAATCGTGCGATGGGCCGATGGACGCTTATGTTGTAAGATGCAATTGGTGCAATAGTACATGGGATGAAGAGGACACGAATATCACAGAACGTGGTATCTTTATCCGAGGGAAAGGATGCAGGGGGACAAGATGAAAGCAATTTATAAAGGACTTGGAACAAAGAATATGGCGAACCTTGCCAAAGGCAAGGAATACCACGTCCGGCTCAGCACAGGCTATCAGAACGGACGGCATGTCATCCGCTTGACCTTGGATGATGACAGCAAGTGTGCCTATTCATCTGTGCAGATGTTTATGAAGGACTGGGGAATCGTTGAGGAAGAACCACCTGCGTTTATGGAGACACTGGCTGCCAGAGATGCCAGAATTGAAGATCTGTGGCATATGTTTGGCGACATTCCGATGGATCCCGAGACAGAAACAATGGAAGAAGATTTTCTTATATTCCCGGCAGGGACACACCGGGAAGAAATCTGGCACTGGTTTGATGAAAGATATAGCAAAGGAGTCTATGGACTAATGTTTAAGGAGTGACAGTAAATATGTTTGAACTTGATGGAAAATATGGAACCGCAAAGGTGTTCACAGACGATGTAGACCAGAAGGCGATTGCGCAGGTGATTGATCTGCTGAATCAGCCATATGCTGCCGGAAGCAAGATTCGAATGATGCCTGACATTCATGCCGGTGCTGGTTGTACTATCGGCACGACCATGACAATCACCGATAGGGTGTGTCCAAACCTTGTTGGTGTTGACATTGGCTGCGGTATGTACGTCGTCAAGATTAGCGGAAGCATAGACCCGGAGCGGCTTGACACCGTTATCCGAAAGAGTGTCCCGGCGGGGTTTGCAATTCACCCCGAAGAATCCCAATATGCCAGACTGTTTGACTTCGGTAATCTGCGCTGCAAAGACCATGTTGATGCAGCCAGAGCAAAAAGAAGCATTGGGACACTCGGCGGAGGAAATCATTTCATAGAAGCGGATAGGGATGATGCTGGAAACACATACATTGTTGTCCATTCCGGCAGCCGTCATTTGGGTGTTGAGGTTGCAAATTACTATCAAAATGCCGGATTTGAAAAAATGCAAGCTACTTCTAAGGACAAGCTTGCAGAGACAATCTCCATGCTGAAGAATGAAGGAAGGTATTCTGAAATTGAGGAGGCGTGTCTGGCGTTCAAGCAAAATCGAAGGAAGATTTCAAAAGAACTGGCCTATGTAGATGGTGAGTTGTTGCAGGACTACCTACACGACATGGCTTTTGTGCAGATGTTTGCAAGTGTGAATCGAATGGCGATTATGGGTGCAATTCTGGCGGGGATGAACCTTGGCACTGAGGAAACGTTTGAGACCATCCACAATTACGTTGATATGAGTGATGGAATTCTTCGGAAAGGAGCGGTTTCTGCAAAGATTGGTGAAAAGCTGATTATCCCGCTCAATATGCGGGATGGAAGTTTGATTTGCATTGGCAAAGGAAATGAAGACTGGAACTGTTCTGCACCACACGGTGCTGGCAGATTGTTCAGCCGATCTGAGGCAAAAGAGCGGTTTTCGGTAGATGAATTCAAGGATCAGATGAAGGGAATCTATTCCACCTCAATCGGACAAAGCACTTTGGATGAATGCCCCATGGCATACAAATCAATGCAGAGCATTGTTGATAATATCGGGCCAGCGGTTGAGATCCAGAATGTTATTCGACCGTTTTATAATTTCAAGGCCGGAGACTAGAACGAAGGTGAAAAACGATGAATGGGATTACGGCAGAGAAGCTTTGCGAGAAGCTATGCCTGGAAGAGAAATATGCGGTTGTCTATGACCACTGCCTTGAGAAATTTGTGTTCCATGGATATGGGAAGGATGCGATGTCTTCGAAATACAGGAACAGGATTGCACTGAATATAGGAATAGGGCAGCCAAACGAAGCGGTTACGATTACGATTTGACTGGAGCGGAACTGCGATGATACTGAAGCCACAAGAGAGCGTATTTAAGGGAAGTGACTGGTGTGTACCACATAGATGCCCATGTCTGACCTGCGAACTGTGGAACAGTATAGAACTAGAACCGGATTGCGCCTGTCGGCCCTGCACACAGCATGGCCTTCAACGCCCCGAAGACGTCTGCTGCTGGAAGACATATGAAGATCTGAGGGCATTTGATAGGAAGACAATGCGGTTTATTGCCAGCAAAAAGCAAATGATGGAGGTAGCTGAAAATGGCAAAGACTAAAAGACTTGTAAGATTCAGAAAAAATTCTGGGGGGTGGACATATTGAATTGCACTGAAATTAAACGGGGAGATATATTCTATATTGGCCCACATGAGCCTTGCGGCTCTGAACAGGGCGGAGGCAGACCTGCTGTCGTAGTTTCCAACGATATGTGCAATCGCTATTCTCCGGTGATTACCGTTGTGTTCTTGACTACCAGAGAAAAGAAGGATCTCCCGACCCACGTCCAGATCAAATCTTCCAGATATGACAGCACTGCACTTTGCGAACAGGTCGAGTCTGTCTCGAAAGAGAGACTTGGGAACTACATGGCAAGCTGTACGAAAAACGAGATGTCGGAAATTGACCGGGCAATTGCTGTTGCACTCGACCTGAACCCGAAGAATGAGGAGGCTCCGAAAGAGACTGCTGGTACGGATGAGAATAACATTGCAATGAGAGCAGAGCGGGACGTATACAAGCAGCTGTATGAGAAGCTGATTGCTTCGTTGCTGAAATGAAAATGGCTGCTTCTTTTGGTGATTTTGAAGAAAACCAAAAGAAATCTTGATTTATTCGGAACGGTCGTATATAATTCGGTGTATAGTCAAACGAAAGGAAGTGTAGGCGTGACCGCAAAAGATGCAATTACAGCGGCACTGAAAAGCGCTGGAATGACGCAGGCAGAAGCCGCACACGCGATTGGTCTTACACCGAGACAGCTAAGCCAGAGACTTGTAAGTGGTACGCTTCGTGCTGACAAGTTCCTGGAGCTTCTTGATGAGATCGGCGTGGATATCGAATTCATTGCGAGAAGTTCCGGAGAACATATCACTGCACGGGTAAAAGGATATGGCCGGAGAGTTAAGCAGATGGTCAATTCTGTTATTTACGACACGGCTAACGCCGATGCAATTTCCAACAATTTCTATGCGGACGGCGTCAATGAGTATATTGACGGACAGGCCATGGAGTTGTACATCGGAAATGATGGGCAGTATTTCTTCGCACAGTACAGCAATTACGAAGGTGTGAAGGATAGGATCATTCCGGTCTCCGATAAAGACGCTGCTGCCTTTATAGAGAAATACGGGACCGAACTTCACAGAAAGCCAGCATAACAATGAAAAAGTGCAGCTCCCCTTGGTGAAAAGCCAAGGGGAGCTACTTTTATACTTTCTGTACAAAACAAGGACGTTTATATTGACAAATCAGTACCACGGCTGGTTTTGAGCTTCATGAATATAAATAATCAACTCGCCAAAAAAGACTGTATGAGAGAACTATGAAGCTCAAATGGATACTCGTTAAAAAATCAATTTAATAATTGCGTCCGATAAAAAATTTTTGAAAAATCCGAAAAAAACACTTGACATTACCGAAAGGTAAGATTACGATACGAGTACGATAAAAATTACCGAATGGTAAATGCCATCGGAAAATGGAGGACGCAAAATGAGCAAGTACGACAGTATCGGGACAGCAGCTGAATTGATAAAAGAGGTTCAGCTGAACGGCCTAAGCACGGATATTGATGATCTGAACCGTGCGGCTGACATCTTCGGGCGCAGCCCTGTGAAGGAGCTGGTGACGCTGGCGAACGACATCGGTAGGAACAACGACGATGGAGAGCCTGACCCGAATGGAAGTTGGAGCAGCGACCGCAAGCCAACACGGGACACGTTCTATCTCATTGCCAAGTATATTTGGAGCTTCGAGGATGTGACTCGGTTCTGGAATATGCACACCAATCCGGATCACGAGAAACTGAAAGAGCTTCGGGATTTACAAGGTGGGCTGAAGAAAGACCTCGTCCGGCTTGAAGAAGAACTGAGAACAAGCAGAGATGAGGTGAGATCGGAACACGAAGCCCGACTTGCGGAGACTTCCGATAAGCTGAAGGCTCAGAAGGAAATCGACCGTTTGAGTGCCGAACTTCACGACAAGAACATGGAAGTCATGGAGCTGAAGGCCAAACTCTACGACATGATGGTTAAGGAGGAAGATAAATGAGAATCAAAAACAGCGACGAGCTGAGAGCTGCGTATACATTGCTGCTTGACCTGCAAGAATTCCTCTCCACTTGCAAGCAGCCGGATAAAGTTAAGTTCCATATCATCGAGTTGAAACATTGTATTCGGGATTACGGGCATTCCAAAGTATCGGGCAGGGAGATTGTAATGGACAATGGGATTGACGGTTACGTTCAAAAAATCCAGCTGCCTCAGTTTGTAGAGTCCAAGGAAGAAGCTGAGGATTACATGGAGAAAAACGAGAAGATTACGATGCGCCTGACTCCTTGGGACTGCACTGGTCAGGCTTTCACCAACTGGTACAAAGTATTCAACACCAACGGGAGCTGGAGAGCTTATCATTCCATCGGATTCGACGTTTAAGGAGGGTGCGAGATGTTCGAATGTGATTATATAAGATTTGACCAGAGCATGGCTTATTAGAAATGGGGTGAGGGTCAATGGCTGAATTCTTTATCAAATTCACGAGAGACGAAGTTTGCTGCAAGATTCCATATGGTCTTATTTGCACTACCAGAGAGTCAAGCATATGGAACACCGGTCGGAGAAGAAGATGTTGGAATATTTGGTTTAACGAGAAGGAAAAAGCGGCCTGCACGAGACTATTTCGTCAAGCGCATTCATGGTATTTGACGACTGGAGTTCCGGATGAGGTCATGATGAGCGTGAAGACATATGGACTTTGGCAGAAGCTTGGAGGCTTCTGTGCTTCTATTTGAAAGGAGGCGGTTTCAGATGGAAAGAGAATGGCTGCTTGGTGAGGATCTTGCCTTAGAAGACAATCTGCTTGACCCGATTAGCTTCCAGGATCTCGTTTTGCAAGTGCATTGCAACTGCCGGAAAATAACTCCGATTGCAGTTGAAATGGAGCTGAGGGAAACACTGAATAGCCGGCTTGCCGATATGCAGTATTTGCTTGAAAAGAACATCGACCGAATTATGGTCGAGGCAATGAAAGGAAGAGCGGAATATGAAGAAAGTAATTAACCCGGTTATGTGCGAAATCAACGGCAGACGTGAACGCGGCTTCTGCAAGATAGATTTTTCAGAAGGACGGCTCAGCATCACCGGCGTAATTGGCCCCAGAAGTAATGGTGATTGCAGAGGAAGCTGCGGGCAGTGCGATGATGAAATTCGGGAAGGAACTCCAGCGGAAGGTTGGACAAAAGAAATGGTCGATCAGTTCTGTGACATCTGGAAAAAGTGGCACCTGAACGATATGCGCCCGTACTGTTCGCACCAGAAGGAACTCGGCTGGGACAAGCTGTCTGCCAAGAAGGTCACGCTCTATAATTACCGCCTGACACAAGAAGCGTACCGCAAGAAAAGAGCGGCGAAGGGTGCGGCGGTAAAGGCGCTCGAAAGAGGTGAAACATTTACCCCCACGCCGGAGCAGGTGCAGTACGCAAAGCTGCCATATGACATCAAGACATCCGTCGAAATCTCTGGTGAGGATGCTGAGAACTATGAACCTAAGAAACCGCTGTTTCCGGGAGATAAAGGAGCCACTGAGATAAAAACGCTTGGTTGGCTGAAGCCTGACGAACACCCGGACGGAATCTTGTGCAAGCCCTGTCCTATCTGTGGTTACAAGTATGGGACAAGCTGGCTGACGGAAGAAGTTCCGGGTGACGTAATTGATTGGCTGTTTGCATTGCCGGACACGACAGTAAAGCCGGCCTGGGTGTAAAGAGGTGCCGAAATGGACAAGGTGTTGCTCGGAGCGCTCGATATCGAAAGCTTGTTCAAATGGAGAGATGCCCACAAAGAAGAGGTTAGATCCAATCCAATGCCTGTCCGAGATTTGGAAATCATCTGCAAAGACTCAAATGTGAAGGTCAAGTGCATCCGGGAACCTGAGAGATTAAGAATGTGGGTAAATGTGGATGGAAAAAGCCAAGGCCACGTAGAGTTTCGCTTATCCAATGGCGGAATGTGGAGCGAAAAAAAGAACAAAACGAAACTCCGAAAAGAAGAAATTCAATCCTGCTTGTCGCTATACGGAAGCGTTGTTGCGCTGATGGTATACGGGGAAAAGGTACATACACAATCTGCTGGGAGGAACAAAAGCCATGAGAGAAGCCGAAGCCAAAAGAAGCAGTCAGGAAACTACACCTATATCCTACGTCGTGGGGGCGTGTCTCTATATGTTGGCAGGTGCGGTGAACACGCTAGTCCGAAAGGTGAGTTCAGCGTTCGGGGACACTACCGACACTACAAGAGTGGAAAAATCGTCTGGATTAACGAATACAGAAAAGGAGAAGGAAAGAGAAATGGGAAAAAGTATTGCCTTAGCAAAAAGGATGCCGAGTCTCTACAGCGGTAACGGCAAGTATTGCAAAGCGAAGAAATCGGAGCCGACTAGAAGGATTAACTGGTACTTGGATGTGAGGCTTTGGTTCCCGGTATTCGCAATCTTGGTGGCGGCTGTAATCGTCTTCTATCAGGGGAAAATCGAAAAGCTTACCAAGGAGACGGAGCTGTACTTTGTGGAGAAAGCAGCGGAAGAAGCTGTTGTTGAAACCATCGCCGAGACAGAACCTCCGACGGAAGCTCAACAGGATTCTGAAGCCGTTGCGCTGGCAAGGCTTGCCGACTCTGTTGCCAGAGGACGTTCTGACGAGGTTAAGCGGATCGTAATGTGGGTCGCAATCAACAGGTCCGAAGACAGAAGCCACGGCTACGGTTTGTCTCTGTTGGAGGAAATCGCAAGGCCAAAACAGTGGCAGGAGTATTCCCCCGATGCAAACTATCTGGAATCCACGCTGAGGCTTGCTGAAGAAGTCCTTGAGGTTCGTGATAGCGGCGGAGCAAGACCTATCTATGGAGATATGCTTTGGTTTGTCTTGAACAACGATGGCTCCATTACTGTAAGGAATCAGTTTCAGGTATCCAAAAACCGCTCTGAGGCGACCTTTGGACAATAAGCAACCCTGTTACCGATGCGGGGAAACGAGATTAAAATGATGGACGGAGGAACAGATGAAAAAGTATAGGGTCACTTTGGCGAAGAATAAGACAGTGATTGCGTATGGGACATCATATGAGTGCGTGAAACAGATGCACATAGCAAGCGTCAGTTCATTCCATTCTCTGGTTTCGAGGTGCCAGTCAGGAAAGAACAAAAAGTACATTGTTGAGACTGTAGAGAGCAGGAAAGAAAATGATGCATGGAGGTGGATCTGTGAACGCAATAAAAATATATGAGCATCGGAGGAAAAAAGGAACCGTTATGAGATCACATTGTACAATAACCATAGTGCGGAGAAAGAAAAGGGGCAGTTGTCCTGACGCCCACACTGGAGCCGCGATGACTCCACAAAAAACGTTCAGAGGTCATAAATCCCGTGCATGGGGGTCAATACCGTCATACAAAGGAGCAAACAAGATGAATCGAAACGTAGAGAGAGCGAAGTTTGACGTTAGCAAGGTAGATGCCTTAATGAAGGCCATTGAAAACACCTACCTGGATTTGGACGTTGTGCCGGATGATTTTGAGCGGTACAGCGACGGTGTTACGGCCTTCTATGCACTGTGGGACTCCATAAGAATGGTGATGGCTGATATCGACAAATTGGAAAAAGACATCAGGATCATTGACGTTGTGGAAGCGATCAATCGGAAGAAGTAAAGAATCTTGGCAGCTGGGAAACTGGCTGCCATTTTTATTGGTTGACGAAGCTGAAAAGAAAGTGTAATATTATGAGGCGCGAGCCAACTTCCCTTAAAAGAAGAAAACTGGAATTTTTGAATCGAAAATCACGATTTTATGTTATACAATACACATAGGTGATGCTATGTGTATTGTATAGCATAAGCTTTTTACGCATAAATGGCAACCGGCCTTTTAGGCCGGTTGCCGTTACTTTTTGGAGAAAAAATGGGTTTTGCAGCACACCAATCCATTTATCATTTGCAACTGATACTAGTTTTCAATAAAACGGTTAAAAACCGTTTTATTCGGCTGCTGTTTCAGCAGCTAGCGGCGTAGCCGCAAAAAAACGTAAGTCCATACATTTCTCGCCGCTACCGGCGGCCTGCGAAGAATTCGCAGGATAAAATGGTGTTAACCATTTTATCGAGAAATAGTATGAAAACGGCAGGGAGGGTTGATTAAGGGACTATAAGGGAATGAGAGCAGGCCAACCTATGGTATACCCGGCATATTGACGGGGTATGGCGATTGTAAATCCTGCACTTTGCAGGCTACCATTTCTGTGCGCTGTTTTGTATAATATTACTACAAATCAACAAACAGGAGGTAACTATCATGGCATTTTCCCTTGACAGCAAAGTAAAGGACATTCTGAAAAGCCCGGCGGCAGCGGAAATTCTGGACAAGTTCTGCCCGGGCGCGTCCAAGAACCCGCAGATGAAGCTGGTCGGCGGCCTGACCCTGCGCAAGCTGGCTTCCTTCCCCCAGTCCGCATACCTGCAGCCCCATCTGGAGGAACTGGACAAGGAACTTCAGGCAATCGAATGATCCCTTGACATGTGGAAGCGGCTTCCGAATTTGGAAGCCGCTTTCTTTTCTTGACATTACACAGGCGGCACCATCCGGTGCCGCCTGTGACAATTATATTCTCAGAAGCACGTCCAGCCGCCGTCGCACTTGATCTCTTCGCCGTTGACGTAGCGGGACTGATCGCTGGCAAGAAACAGAATCGCGTCCGCCAAGTCTTCCGGCATGGCCAGTTCGCCGGAGAAGTCCAGCAGCTTGCTGGTTCTGCTGAATCCAAATTCATCGGATGGCGGCATGACCAGCGGGATGTCAGTCACGACGCCGCCGGGGGAGAGGGCGTTGCAGCGGATGCCTTCCTCCATGTACATGAACGCCGTGTTCTTTGTCGCCGCCAGAACAGCGCCCTTGCTGGCGCAGTAGGCCGCGCCAGCGGTCTGGTGCGTCGCGCCGACGGAGCAGACGTTGACGATCACGCCGCCGTCGCCCTGAGAAAGATACTGCCTGCATTCCTCCCGCAGACCGTACATCAGGCCGAAGGTGTTGATGCGGAACGTCTTTTCCAACATCTCGTCAGACATATCCGCGATGGCTGTGTTGTCGTCCATCACGCCCGCACAGTTGACGGCAACGTCCAGCCGGCCGAAGAATTCTACTGCCTTTTTTACCATTCCCACGGCTGCCGCCGGGTTGCCGACATCTCCCGCATACCAGACAAGTTCGCCGGGGGCGTTCTTGCATTCCTCGGCCAGTTCTTTCAGGCGTTCCTCACGGCGGGCAACTGCCACGACCTTCGCGCCCTCCCGGCAGAACAGCTCTGCCGTGGCGCGGCCAATACCGGCGGACGCGCCGGTCACGATGCAGACTTTATTTTCCAATCTTCCCATATTATCCTCCTCAGCAGAAAACCTTGCTTACTACGACAGCCGGGGAATCGTTGCAGCCGACGGTCAATTCCGCGCCGTCGGGAACGTCCGCGCGAAGGGTTGCGAAACCGATATTTTTCTCCACCGTGTAGCCGTAGATGGTCTGGGCGCAGCGGCCGACCTCCACGCCGTACCAGTACACCCGCTCCCAGATGGAAATATCCTCGGTGGATTCCCGGGAGAATTCCAGACCGACCATCCGGTATTTGGGATGTTCTTTCCGCGCCAGCGCCGCTTCCTTGCCGATAAAGTCCTTGTCGGCGGCGACTGCCCAGCCAAGGCCGCACTCGTAGGGACTCAGGTGCTTGAAATCCTGCTTGAGGGGGAAGCCCTTCTCCATGGGGACGGAACGGACGTAGACTTCCAGAGTCTGAAGCTCCCGGCCACCCACGGATTCCACTGCTTTCAGCGCCAGATCGTGAACTTCTGCGCTCTTGTCGAAGGCGGAGTAGATTTCATAGCCGTTTTCGCCGGTGAAGCCGGAACGGTGGATGTAGACGGGGATATCTCCCAGCTTGCGCTCACAGATGCCGAACCGCTTGAGATCGTCCACCGGCTTATCAAGCATGGCGTTCATGGCCTTGAGGCTGTCGGGGCCCTGCACGGCGTACATGTCCCAGTCGTAGGTGATGATCTTTGCCTGAATGTCCGCGTCGCCTTTGTGCTTTTCGATCCAGGGGAGCAACCGGGGGCCATAGAGGTCGGAGACCCAATATAAGCCCTCGGCCATGTGCATGACGATCACGTCGTCGATGATCTCGCCGTTTTCATCCAGAGAAGCGGTGTATTTCGAGCGGCCGACGGCGACCTTGGAAATGTCGCTGATGTAGATTTTTTGCAGAACGTCCAGCGCGTCCTTGCCCGTGACCTCCACCAGATCGTGGGTCCAGCGGTAAAAGCCTACGCCCTTACGGATGGCCATGGCGTCGGCGCGGGCAACAGTATCTTCCTTAAACAGCATATTCCGGCACCTCCTTACAGCATCCGCAGGTCTTCCTTGCGGATGACCTTAATGTACATATCTTCCTCGTCCCGGCCTTCAATTACGCAGGACCATTCCGGGCTGACCAGCGTCTTTGCCGCGCCGTTCCACTGCGCCTCGTAGGCGTCCACCAGCTCGTCCAGCGGCGCCATTTCATAGCGTGCGGTGAAATCTTCCGACTTGACCCTGATCCATGTTTCGTCCTTCGTCCAGCGCACCATCTCATAGGGCACCTGCTGCACGTCCAGCATATAGCGGATGTAGCCGCCCAGAATGCGCCCGTCATTTTCGTCCATTTCGTGAGGGACGCCAAGGAAGCTGCGCAGTCCTTCTTTGGCGAAGGGGTCGATGAACTGGTTCTTGCCCGCTGTGGCGAAAACGATGCGGAATACCCGCAGGAACTCGTCCTCGTCGGGAGCCATGTCCTTAATGGCCATCATGGGGAATTGGATCGACCAGACCCAGCCCATCTGCGCGACCCAGTGGTACGCCTTTTCCAGCGACGTTTCCTCGCCGAAATTCTGGGTGTACTGACCGTTGCGCAGGCACTGACCTTCCTTGACCATGCGTTCCCGGGGCGTGTCGTGAATGGGGTCCACCGGCTGCTGCATATGCTCCAGCCAGTCCTGCTTGGGCAGGTTGTAGACGTCCCGGCGCTCCGCGACCACGCGGCAGTGCTTATTGCCGCAGCCCCGGGCCTGACACATATTCAGCGCTACTTCATTCTCCGTGCCGTTGGAGGACGCAAGGTCAAAGTTGGCGGTGAACATACTGGTGGTCATGTTGCAAAGCTCGCTGCCCACGATGTCCCAGGGGCAGGTATCCAGCTCCTTTTCCACCCGGTTCCGGGTGAACTGCACGACGCGCCCCGCCATGTTCTCCCACTCGTCGCCGGAGTCGCCGGTGATGCCGCCCAGCCAGCTGGACTTTTCACACAGCTCCGGGATGTTGAAGGCTTCATAGAGCGAAGCGTTGACGTAGTCCTTCTGTTCCTCCGGTGTTCCCGCGACGGCCATATTCATCATATTGGCAATGTCGCAGATGGCGGCGGTGCGTTTTTCCCAACTTGGCTCGAAAATCCGCATGACCTGAAAGAGGTTAGCCGTCATGGCGGCGATCTGACGGTTCAGCTGCCGGTAGGCTTCCTCCTCCGTGATGAGCTTGCCCCAGGCGGTGGCAAAGCATTTTCTGGAATCCAGTTTTTCTTTCAGCATGGTGTTCCTCCTATCCTGTATTGCTGTGGATTCATTATAATGGAAAAGCGCTCAGACGGATATTCTACAAAAGGCCGGATTTTGGGCGGGCACGGCCATACATTTTGTATTCCTGCAAACCATACAATTTATAGGTGCAGTATTTGTGAATTTTTCCTATAAAGCAGGTATCTCCCATACAAAATGTATGGGAGATACCTTGACAGCTGTACGAGGAGAAATTATAATATTTTCAGAAGAATTCAGGAGGGCGGAAGGCATGAAACTGTGCGCGGATATTCTCTATTGGCGTCTGAAAGAAAAGCTGACAACGGTCACCCAGCGGGGCAAAGGGGGCAGCGCGCTTACCCTGAACCGGCCGGAATTCTATCTGGATCGTTCCCAATCCTTTGAGAAGAACCGGGTGTACGTATGCTCTGCCGATCATCTGCCCCAAAGTCCGAAGCTGGGGGAAAACGTGTGCCTGATCTGTCTGGGGCAGCACTGGAACCTCAGCGCCTATTATGACCGGTGCAGCGTCATTCTGGTGGAGGGAAACTGGGATATTTTCCGGGTGTTCAATCTGGTGCAGGAAATTTTCAACCGGTACGACAGCTGGGAAGATCAGCTCTGGACAATCCTGCGCCACGGCGGGAATCTCCCGCAGATGCTGGAGGCCAGCAGGGGAATTTTTGAAAATCCCATGCTGCTGATTGGTTCCGATTTCCGCTATCTTGGCGTTACTGAGGAGGATTATCTGCGAAACAAGCTGGGCTTGCAGCTGGATACCCAGTCCTTCGACGTGGAGAAAATGGCGACCTTCCTGTCCCTGCATGATATGTCCACCCACGTCCGGGAACCGCTGCTGCTGGATTTGCAGGGCAAGCGCACCCTTTCCGTCAATATTTTCGATCAGGAGGAATATCTGGGCTGCCTGACCGTCTTTGAAGGCTCCCGGGAGTTCCGGGACTCGGATAAAACGCTGGCGGTCTTCTTTTCCAAGCTTCTGCGGCAGGCGGTTCAGCAGAATCCCGTTCTGGCCAGTACCCGTACCGCTGTACGCCGGGCGCTGCGCAGTGTCATTTCCGGGCAGAGCATTGATTTTGAGTACCGCCGCGCCCTGAGCGTAGAAAGCGGGAAGCACGATTGGGTCTGCGTGAAGCTGATCCCCAAGTCCGGCAGCACCTATCTTCCGGGGGCGTATCTCTCCGCCGCGCTGGAGGAACGGCATCCGGGGGCCATTGCCTTTGAGTTTGTGGATTCCGTCGCCGCGTTTCTTTCCACAGAGCAGGCGAAAGCGGAAACGCTGGACGCGCTGCTTCCGGTGCTGGAAAAGCTGGGGGTCGTCTGCGGCGTTTCTTCGCCTTTTACCAACCTGTACGACGCGAACCACGCATGGTTTCAGGCTTCCGCCGCCCTGCAAAACGGGCTTTCTCAGGGCGGCACCATATTCCGTTTTCAGGACTATCTGCTTCCCCAGCTTCTCAGCGGCGCTCTGGCAGGCAGGCCGACATGGGTGTACTACACGGAGGGGCTGAAACGGCTGAAGGAGCATGACGACAATTCTCAGGTGTCGTATCTGCATACCCTGCGGGTGTATCTGGACAATAACCTCTCCGTTACGAAAACCGCGTCGGCGCTGTTCCTGCACCGCTCTACGCTGCTTGACAGGCTGGCGCATATCACCGCCATGCTGGGCAGCGACCTGAAAGACCCGGATTACTGCCTGACATTGGGAATTATTCTCAGGGCGGAATTCGAGCAGAAGCGGACGGAACAGGGCGCGCCGGCGTAAATCACGCTTGAATGTGTTGACACCATGGGAAAGAAAGGGTAGAATGGTAGCACGCTTTCCAAAATGCACTTTGTGAGGAACGAATATGAATGCACCGGTTGACGTGACAAATATCCGAATCGAAACCGACCGCCTTATCCTGCGCGCTTGGCGGGAGACGGACTTGGCGGACCTTTACGAATATGCCAGCGTGGAGGGTGTCGGGGAGATGGCCGGGTGGAATCACCACCAGTCTATGGAAGAATCCCGGCGGATACTTGACTTTTTTATCAGCGGAAAGAAGACCTTTGCGCTGGAGCTGAAGGAAAACGGAAAAGTGATCGGTTCTCTGGGCTTGGAACCCCGGGACGAGGACGCGGGGCTGCCGGAAGAATTACAGGGGCGCGAGATCGGCTACGTCCTAAGCAGGGATTACTGGGGCAGGGGACTGATGCCGGAGGCGGTGAAGGCCGTGATCGACTACTGCTTCCAAGAGCTGTCTTTCGACTATCTGACCTGCGGCCATTTTGACAGAAATGACCGCTCCCGCCGGGTGGTGGAAAAGAGCGGCTTCCGGTTCCTGAAAAATGTGGTCACGCCCACCGTACGGGGTGTTGACGAGCCGGGGAAGATGTACGTCCTGTACAACCCGATGAAACCTATCGACAAGGAGAAACAGCCATGTTTGAACTGAAAAAAACCGAGGGCAAAGCCCGCCGGGGAGAATTCACCTGTGCCCACGGCACCGTCCAGACGCCGGTGTTCATGAACGTCGGCACGCAGGGCGCGATTAAAGGCGCGCTGAGCGCCAAGGATTTGAAAGACATCGGGTGTCAGGTGGAGCTGTCCAATACCTACCATCTGCATCTGCGTCCCACGGACACGGTGGTGCGCCAGATGGGGGGACTGCATAAGTTCATGACTTGGGACGGCCCCATTCTGACGGATTCCGGCGGATTTCAGGTGTTCAGTCTGGCTTCCCTGCGGAAAATCAAGGAGGAGGGCGTGTATTTTGCCTCCCACATCGACGGCCACAAGATTTTCATGGGGCCGGAGGAGAGTATGCAGATCCAGTCCAATCTGGGCAGCGACATGTGTATGGCCTTTGACGAGTGCATTGAAAACCCCTCGCCCCGGGACTATGTTCAGAAAAGCGTGGACAGAACCTACCGCTGGCTGGTGCGCTGCAAGGCGGAAAATGCCCGCCTGAACGCCCTGCCGGACACGGTGAACCCCCAGCAGATGCTCTGGGGCATCAATCAGGGCGGCACGTATACGGACATCCGGGTGGATCACATGAAACGCATTGCCGAGCTTGACCTCCCCGGCTACGCCATCGGCGGCCTTGCGGTGGGGGAGACCACCCAGGAGATGTACGACATCATTGAGGCTGTGGAGGAACACATGCCGGTGGACAAGACCCGCTACCTCATGGGCGTGGGGACGCCCAGCAACATCATCGAGGCGGTCGCCCGGGGCGTGGATTTCTTTGACTGCGTTATGCCGGCGCGGAATGCCCGCCATGCCCGGCTGTTCACATGGGAGGGCGCGATCAACCTGAAAAACGCCAAGTATATCACCGACGACAGCCCCATCGATCCCCACTGCGACTGCCCGGTCTGCCGCCGCTATTCCCGCGCCTATATCCGCCATCTGTTCGTGGCGGAGGAAATGCTGGCAATGCGCCTGTCCGTCATGCACAATCTGTATTTTTACAACAAGCTGATGGAGAAGATCCGTCAGTCGCTGGACGAGGGACGCTTTGAAGGCTTCCGCCGGGAGTATTCGGAGAAGCTGGGCAGAAGAATATAAAAATATTAAGAACCACTTAAAAGCCCCCTTGCAATTTACGCAATTAATGGTATAATGAACAGGAAATAACACAAAAGGAGTTTTCCCAATGAATGTTTTGACTGGAACCACCTCTGCCGGTATGGGCAGCACCGTCATCATGCTGGTGCTGATGATCGCGATTTTCTACTTCATGCTGATCCGTCCTGAGAACAAGCGGAAAAAAGAGGCCGAGCAGATGCGCGGCGCCGTGAAGAAGGGCGATAAGATCGTCACCATCGGCGGTATCGTGGGCGTTGTTGTGGACGTGAAGGAAAGCCGCATCGTCGTCGAGACCAGCGCCGATCAGGTACGTATCGAGCTGGAGAAGTGGGCGATTTCCTCCAACGAGACCGCTACGGAGGCCGCCAAGGCGGAGGCCAAGAAGGCGCAGGAAGCCAAGGCAAAGGCCAAGGCCGCAAAGAAAGCCGACAAGGCGAAGAAGGACTGATTGCTGGTCGTTCCAAAGTCTTTGAGAAGTTGAAAATCCGCCCGATGCCATTGGCATCGGGCGGATTTTATATGCCCAATAGTAAAAAAAACGGCTCATGGAGCGTATCGGTACAACCCCTTTACATAGTATCTTGGAACGGAAACGACTCCGGGAATTCTCCCGGAGCCGTTCTTTCGTATTTACGGAATCTGAACGCCGAAAGCCTGCATTTCCCGGCGAAGCTCGTCTGCGTCGCCGTGGAAGACGATGCCCGGCATACCGGTGCGCTCGGCACCTTCGATGTTCTGAGCGGAATCGTCGATAAACAGACATTCCTGAGGAACAAGATGGAATGTTTCGTACAGAAAATCGTAGATTTCTGCACAGGGCTTGACCAGCTTGACATCGGCGGAAATAAGCGTTCCGTCAAAATACTGACTGCCGGGAACCCGCGGCCAGTATTCATGCTGGCGGTAGCTGGCGTTGGACAGCAGATATACGCCGTATCCCGCCTTTTTCAGGTCGCTTACCAGCTGCTCCATACCGGCGACGGGGAGGATGGGACGATCCCACCGGTCAACCAGCAGGTGCGCCTTCTCGTGAAGCCGCTGGGGAAGACGGCGGCACATGCTCTCGGCTGCTTCGGCCTCGGTCATGGTGCCGCGATCCATCTTCGCCCATTCCAGCGAGAGGTAGACGTTGTTCAGCAGCAGCTTTCTGTCCGCGCCCTGAACGCCCACGGCATCCAGAAAATAGTCCCGGTCAAAGCGCAGCAGAACGTTGCCCATGTCGAAAATAACGTTTTTGATCATCAGACGATCTTAACCTTGCCCTTGGTAGCCCGGAACACGATGACCAGCGAAACAATCGTCGTCAGGGTCAGAATGGTGGCCAGAGCCGCGGCGGTGCCGTCGCTCATGCGGACGACTTCCTGATAAATGGCAACGGCGATGGTGGATGTCTTGCCGGAATAGAGCATGATGGAGCTGCTCAGTTCGTTGATGCAGGTAATCCAGCTGAGGACTGCGCCGGACATAATGCCGGGCAGCATCATCCGCGCCGTGACCGTGAAGAAGGTCTTCATAGGCGATACGCCCAGATTGATGGACGCTTCCTCAACGAACGGGTCCATCTGATACAGGAACGCACTGCCCGACCGGACGGTGTAGGGGAGCTTCCGGATGACGTAGGAGATAATCATGATGGCGGCAGTGCCGACCAGAATCAGAGGCTTGCGGTTGAACGCCACGATCAGGCCGATGCCCAGAACGGAACCGGGGATGACATAGGGGAACATGATCAGCGTGTCGATCAGGCTGGCGACCTTGCCCTTCTTCCGGACGAGAACGTAGGATACCAGAATGCCGATGAAGATGATGAACACGATGGCCACAATGGAGAACACATAGGTATTGCGGATGTTTCGTCCAAGGCGGGACATGATGGTGCGGTAGTTGTTCAGGTTGACGCCCTTGATGACGCCGGAGAAGCTCCGCTCGATGAAGGACTGGCACACCACAACGATCTGAGGCAGGAATGCAAGACACACCACAATGTAGATGGGCAGGGAAGCGAGGAAGCGCTTGAACCCGTGGAGCTTGGTCTCCTGAGGGGGACGCAGAGAACTCATGGTGTAATTCCGCTTGTCCACCACCAGTTTCTGGAAGCTTAGCATGACCAGCGAGCAGAACACGATGATGACGGACAGCGCCGAAGCCATATAGGGGTCGGTGGCGCTTTCGGACATGTATTCGTTGTACACGAGAACCGGCAGCACGGTATAACCCTCGCCCAGCAGCATGGGGGTGCCAAAGTCAGCCAGACAGGTCATGAACACCATGATGCAGCCTGCCAGAATGGAGGGCAGGATAACGGGCAGCGTCACCGTCCAGATGCGCCGGATTTTGTTCATGCCCAGATTCTCGGAGGCTTCCTCCAAGGAACTGTCGATGCTGTTCATGGCGCCGGAGGTGTACAGATAAATGTAGGGGAACAGGTGCAGGGTAAACACGAAGATAATACCGCCGCGACCATAAATTGTAGGCGCGGTCATGCCGATCTTCGCCAGCGCCCGTGCTACCAGACCGTTACGGCCCAGCAGGATGATCCAGGAATAAGCGCCGATGAAGGGAGGGCTCATCAGGCTCATGATGATGAAGATGTGCAGAATTTTCTTGCCCGGAATGTTGTAGCGGGTGATCAGATAAGCGACGGGAACGCCCACCAGTGTCGTGGTAAGTACCGTGGAGAAGCACACGACCATGGAGCGAAGCAGCGTCTGATAATAGTAGGGCTTGGTGAAGAAACGCTTGAAGTTATACAGCGTGATGCCCTCTACCTTGCTGGAAAACACGCTCTTCGTGATGATGGTGTAGAAGGGGTAGACAATGAACAGGCACATTGCCAGAATCACGAACAGCTTTGTGAAGAACCAGAAATCCGGTTTCCAGCGGGAATTAAGCCGTTTGTTCACAGGCTGAGCACCTCCTCGCTCTTGTCGTACAGACTGATGCGCATGGGGTCAAAGCTCAGGTGAACCTGCTCGCCGTCGCTGTGGATCTCGGTGGTGTCCTTGGTGTACTCGTTGACGATCAGGTTCTGGCCATCGTTCAGCTGCACCTCGTACTCGATGAAATCGCCAAGGAAGGTGGAGAACAGGATGGTGCCGGGCATACCGCTCTCGGAGAAGAAAAGCTGCTCGGGACGGGCGGAAATTTTGCCGCTTCCTGTGTAGGCGCGGGAGACGGGGACGGTGATGTCCAGCTCGCCCTTGATGCTCACGGCGGCGTTTCCGGCGTTGGGGGCGTTCACCTCGCAGTCAAGGAAGTTGCTCACGCCGATGAAGCCCGCGACAAAGGGATTCTGGGGCTTGGCGTAGATGTCACGGGGGGTGCCGATCTGCATGATGTGGCCGTCCTTCATGACGGCGATCCGGTCGGAGATGGCGAGGGCTTCCTCCTGATCGTGGGTGACGTAGATGGTGGTGATGCCCAGACGCCGCTGCAGCTTCTTGATGACGGAGCGCATCTGCACTCTCAGCTTGGCGTCCAGATTACTCAGAGGCTCGTCCATCAGCAGAACACTTGGCTCGATAACAAAAGCTCTGGCCAGAGCCACACGCTGCTGCTGACCGCCGGACAGTTCGTTGGGCTTCCGGTCTGCCAGATGGGAGATCTGCACCAGTTCCAGCGCCTCGTCAACCTTGGGCTTGATCTCCTTGGCGGGCATCTTCCGCGCCTTGAGACCGTAGGCTACGTTCTCCCGGACGGTCAGGTGGGGGAAGATGGCGTAGTTCTGGAAGACCATGCCAATGTCGCGCTTGTGGGCGGGAACATCGTTGATCCGCTTTTCGCCAAAGTAAAAATCGCCGCCCTCGATGGAGTTAAAACCGGCGATCATCCGCAGAAGCGTGGTTTTGCCGCAGCCGGAGGGGCCAAGAAGGGTAAAGAATTCGCCCTCCTGAATGTCCAGCGAAACGCCGTTCAGCGCGGTGAAATCGCCGTAGCGCTTTACGGCGTTCTGAATAATGACTTGATTGCTCATGTGGTGTCCTCCCGTATGTGTAGATATGTTGCGCGCGGTTCAAAAGTATGCCGGAGCATCCGGCACAGTTTTCAGCCGCAGGCGATATACCGCAAGGAGGCACCCTGGAGGGTGCCTCCCGCAGTAAAGCATAAGTTGAGAAATTAACCTGCGACCAGGTCGTTGAACTGCTCCTTGATGGCGTCACGGTTGGAAGCAGCGTAGCTGAAGTCGTAGTTGCCCACGTGGCACTCGTCCAGAGAGCACAGGCCCTTGGGGGTGATGTCGGAACGGACGGGGCGGCGGGCCCAGTCGGCGTTCTGAGCGGTCTGGCACTCGGCGCTGGTGACGAAGTCGATGAACAGCTTGGCGTTCTCTTCGTTGGGGCAGCCCTTGATCAGAGCAACACCGTCGGGAACAGCGGAGTTCTGCTCAGGATACACAAAGCCGATGTCGGGGTTGTCGGCGTACAGAACAGCGGACTTCTCGATGGTCACGCCCAGAGCGTACTCACCGGAAGCAACCAGCTTGTGGCAGTTGCCGGAGGAGTCCTGCAGCTTGCCGTCCAGATTGGCGATGAACTTACCAACCAGATCCCAGCCTTCCTCGATGGTGGGCTGGCTGAACAGCATGGTGCAAAGCTGGGTGTAGGCGGAGCCGGACTTGGAGGGAGAGCAGTAAGCGATCTTGCCCTTCAGGTTCTCGTTGCACAGGCCTTCCCAGGTGGTGGGGACGTCGGCCTCGCCCAGCATGGTCTTGTTGTAGATAAAGACCATGGGCAGGGGGGACTCACCGATCCAGTAGCCGTCGGCATCCTTGTAGGCATCGCCGATGAACTCGTCGTTGGCGCAGACGTAGGGCTGGAAGTAGTCGTTGTAAGCAGCCAGAGTGTCAGCTCCGCCGCCCCACAGCACGTCGCCCTGGGGATTGGCGGCCTCAGCGACGATACGCTGGCACAGCTCGCCGGTACCGGCAGCGATGACTTCCACATCGATGTTGGGGTACTTGGCCTCGAACTGGGCAACGCCCGCGTTCAGAGGATCGGCATCATGGGGAGAGTAGACGACCAGCTTGCCGGTGTAGTCCTCGGGGGCCTTCTCGGCGGGAGCGGCCTCGGTTGCCGGGGCGGCTTCGGTCTCGGTCTTGGGAGCGGCGGCGGTGGTCTCAGGAGCGGTGTCCTTACCGCAGGCGCACAGCGCGAAGACCATGCTCAGGACCAAAAGCAGTGCAAAAACCTTTTTCATCATTGTTCCTCCAGTTAAATGTATTTCAGCGGGGTCAGCGCGTTCCGCGCGGACGCCCTCCTCATAGGACGAATTGTAGCACATGTTCCGTGATTTTGCAATAAAAAAATAGTTACAATCCGGAAAAATTGAGCAAGTTGAACGTGCGCACCAAGCAAATACCGGTCATGTGGGATATTCTGCGGAAAAAATACCGGGACTTTCTGTTGAAAGTCCCGGTATTATATCATTTTTTAGCCTTCCAGACTGACGTACTTCAAAGAGACCCAGCCGTCCTTGGTGCAGCCCCAGGTGGTTTCGCCCACGGTGACCTGATAGAAGATCTTGATGACCTCGTCCGTATACAGCTTGCCCACGGAATCGTAGCCCGTGCCGGGGCCGCTGCGGATGTTCAACTCGTCGGTGGTGACGATGCCTTCCACGGTCTTGCCCACGTCGGTGCCGTCCTGATAGACATAGCCCATGGAGATCCAGCCCTTGTCGGTGCAGCCCCAGGTGGTGTCGCCGTAGGTGAACTGCTCCAGAACCTTGACCCGGTCGCCGCTGTTGTAGGAGCCGACGGATTCATAGGTGGTGCCGGGGCCGCTGCGGATGCGCAGACCGTCGGTGGTGACGATGCCCTTGGCGGACTTGGCGCCGGTGGTGCCGTCCTGATAGACGTACTTCAGGGAGATCCAGCCCTTGGAGATGCGGCCCCAGTCGCCGCTCTTTTCCAGAATCTCCACCCGGTCGCCGTATTTCAGGCTGCCGACCCGGTCGCCGTCAGTACCGGCAGAGCTGCGGATATTCAGCTCCTGGGTGTTGACGATGCCCTTGGCCACGGTGGTGGTGCTGCCGTTGCCGGCAGTGTTGTTATTGTTGCCGGTGGTGGTCGTCGTAGTGTTGCCGCCGGTGGTAGTGCCGGTGGTGTTGACGTACTCCATCTTGATCCAGCCCTTGTCGGTGCGGCCCCAGCCGTCTTTAGTCTCGAGAATAGTTACAACGTCGCCCTTGAAGTAGGAGCCGACGATCTTGCCGGAGGCGCTGGCCTCGTCACGGACGTTCAGACTGCGGGCACTGATGACGCCCTTGGTGTTGTGAGTACCGCTATTGTTGGTGGTATTGCCCGTATTGTCGGACGGTGCGGGGGTGGTGGGCTGAGAAGCATTGGGATCGGTCTCGCTGCTGGCGGAGCCGTTCTGAGAAGAATACATCTTCACATAGTCCATGCAGATCCAGCCGCTGACAGGGGTGCTGATCATGCCCCATGTGATGTCGGCGATGGTTTCCTGACGCAGGATCTCCACCACGGTGCCGGCGTCCAGTGTGCCGGTGACGTTGGCGTCCTTGCTGGGGATGACGCGGACACTGATCTGGTTGGTGACGGTACCCATATTCTCGTTATACACGATGGGTTCCGTCGTGGTGGGGGGGACCGTCTCCTGCGTGGGAGCGGAGGTGTCCGACATATTCAGATTGAGGGAGGGAGTCGTGTTCGGCTCGGTCTCGGAGTTGTTTTTCTTACAGCCGGAGAACATACCGACTACCATAAGTACGATCAGAATCAGGCTCAAACCTTTTTTAAGCCTGCAAGCGTTGGAGAAATTCATGGCGTAACCTCACTTTCGTCTCATTTCTCTAACATATTATAGCGAGAAAGGGGGGAAGTGTCAATAGGATAAGAATTTCTTAATGTAATTTCCAGTGGTTTCCACGGTTTTGGGCGGGTTGGCGGGGAAAACTGACCCGTCAAATTTCCTGCCAAGGCTTGACAATCGTGCCTGTTCAATGGTAAAATACACGGGAATTCAATATCGCGATGAACGGAAAGAGTACCGTGCTTCGCACCCAAAGAGAGTCCGGGTCGGCGGCTGAAAGCCCGGGCGGTGTCGTGCGCGGGAAAGTGCGTCCGGGAGCGAAAGCGTCAGCAAAAAAGTGATAAATGAGAGTGGAACCGCGAGCTTTGCCCGCCTCTTGTATGCAGTTACAAGGGGCGTTTTCTTTTTGCAACGGTATAAAACAAATCAGTACGCGCTACATTATAATAAATGGAGGAAAGAAACATGTATCTGTACAATTCCCTGACCCATAAAAAGGAGCTGTTCGTTCCCAACGACCCTGATCTGGTGAAAATGTACACCTGCGGCCCCACGGTGTACCATTACGCCCACATCGGCAACCTGCGCACCTACATTATGGAAGATGTGCTGGAAAAGTCCCTGCGGTATCTGGGCTATAACGTCAAGCGGGTCATGAACATCACTGACGTCGGCCATCTGGCTTCCGACGCCGATACCGGCGAGGACAAGATGCTCAAGGGCGCCCGGCGGGAGCACAAGACCGTCATGGAGATCGCGAAATACTACACCGACGCCTTTTTTGCCGACTGCGACAAGCTGAACATCAAGCGTCCCGACGTGGTGGAGCCTGCGACCAACTGCATCAGCGAGTATATCCACATGGTGCAGACCTTGCTGGACAAAGGCTGTGCCTATCTCGCCGGGGGCAACGTGTACTTTGACACCTCCACTTTGAAGCAGTATTACGTCTTCAACGACCATGACGAGGAAGATCTCGCGGTAGGCGTCCGGGAGGGCGTGGAAGAGGACACCAATAAGAAAAACAAGAACGACTTCGTTCTCTGGTTCACCAAGAGCAAGTTCGAGGATCAGGCGCTGAAATGGGACTCTCCGTGGGGCGTGGGTTATCCCGGCTGGCATATCGAATGCTCCTGCATTTCCATCAAGCATCTGGGGGAGTATCTGGACATCCATGCCGGCGGCATCGACAACGCCTTCCCTCACCACACCAATGAGATCGCCCAGTCTGAAAGCTATCTGGGTCACAAGTGGTGCAATTACTGGTTCCATGTCCACCATCTGAATACGAACAACGGCAAAATGAGCAAATCAAAAGGGGAATTTCTCACCGTGAGCCTGCTGGAGCAGAAGGGCTACGACCCCATGGCCTACCGGCTGTTCTGCCTGCAAAGCCATTACCGCCGGAATCTGGTATTCAGCTGGGAAAATCTGGATAACGCCGTCGCGGCCTACGACAAGCTGATCGCCAAGATCGCCGCCCTCAAGGATGACGGCGAGGTGGATGCCGACGTGTTCAACAAGCTGAAGGAACGCTTTGTGGGCGCGCTGAACGGCGACCTCAACACCTCCGTAGCCGTCACCGCCCTGTACGATGTGCTGAAGGCCAAATGCAATGACGCCACCAAGCTGGCGGCCATTGCCGACTTTGATCAGGTGCTGTCCCTGAATCTGCTGTCCGCCGCCAAGACGCTGCGGGAGAAGCAGACGCAGGAGGAGCAGGCATCCGCCGACCCGGAGATCGACGCGCTGGTCGCCGCCAGAACCGAAGCGAAGAAAGCGAAGAACTTCGCTGAGGCGGACCGCATCCGGGACGAGCTGAAAGCCCGGGGCATTGAGATCATCGACACGCCTCAGGGCGCGAAGTGGAGAAAAGTATGAAGCTGCTGATTCTGGACGGCAACAGTGTCATTAACCGCGCCTATTTCGGCGTCAAGCCCCTGACCACACGGGACGGGCTGTACACCCACGCCATTTACGGATTCCTCAACATTCTGGAACGGATGGAGAAGGAGGAGCAGCCCGAGGCAGTGTGCGTGGCTTTCGACCTCCACGGCCCCACCTTCCGGCACCTGAAATACGAGGGCTATAAGGCCACCCGTCATGCCATGCCCGAGGAGCTGGTGCAGCAGATGCCCATTATGAAGGACGTTCTGCGAGCGATGAATATTCCCATCTATGAGTGTCAGGGCTGGGAGGCCGATGACGTCATCGGCACCGTGGGCAAGATCTGCTCTCAGCAGGACTGGGAGTGCGTGATCGTCACCGGCGACCGGGATTCCTTGCAGCTGATCGACGGAAATGTCCACGTCAAGCTGGTGATCTCCAAGCCGGGACAGACCACGACGACGCTGTTTGACGAAGAAAAATTCCGGGAGGAATACGGTTTCGAGCCGAAAAAGCTCATCGACCTGAAAGCCCTCATGGGGGATTCCTCCGACAATATCCCGGGCGTGGCCGGCGTCGGCCCCAAGACCGCAAAGGAGCTGCTGGCGAAATTCGGCAGTCTGGACGGGGTGTACGCCCATCTGGACGACCCCTCCATCCGCCCCAAGCTGCGGGAAAAGCTGGAAGCGGGGAAGGAGAACGCCTATCTTTCCTTCGACCTTGCCACCATCCGCCCGGAAGCGCCCATCGATTTTGCGCCGAAGGACGCCATTGTTCAGCCCTATAACCGGCTGGAGCTGTATCAGCTGTTCCAGAAACTGGAATTTGTGCGGCTGATCGACAAATACGGCCTGCGGGGCGCGGCGGCGGACGCCCCCAAACCGGAGCAGAAGGTGCAGTCCCTTCCTCGGCGGGAGGATATGCCCGCCGATGTGGACAGCTGCGCCGTTTACTTTGCGGGGGACGGCAGTGTGGGCATTGCGTGGGCGGAGGGCGTTTGCGCCCTGACCCCCATGGAAGCCCAGATGGGGCAGCTGTCCCTTGCTGGGAAAAATCTGATTTTCCACGACAGCAAAGCGGCCATGCACCGGCTGGACGAGCTGGGGATACAGGCGGGGGAATGCGTCTTTGACACGGCGCTGGCGGCCTATGACCTGAACCCCTCGTCTTCCGACTATACCGTCTCCAAGCTTGCGACCAACTATCTGGGGCTGAGCGTGGAGGACGCCGACGCGGCGGCCTGTGCCGAAGCTCTGTGGCACCTGCGCCCGGTGCTTTCCGGGGAGCTGGAAAAGAACGGCATGGAAAGGCTTTACCGGGAGATTGAGTTTCCCCTGTGCCGGGTGCTTTACCGCATGGAAAACCGGGGCATCTGCATCGACCGGGAACAGCTGAGGCAGTTCGGCGATATGCTTTCCCGGCGGATCACCGACTGCGAAACGCTGATCTTCTCCTATTCCGGCGGGGAATTCAACATCAATTCCACCCGCCAGCTGGGAGAGCTGCTGTTTGAGAAATTGGGGCTTCCCCCGGTGAAAAAGACGAAAACCGGCTATTCCACCAATGCGGAAGTTCTGGAAAAGCTGAAAAACAAGCATCCCATCATCCCGGCCATCATGGATTACCGGATGCTGACCAAGCTGAAATCCACCTACGCCGACGGCCTGATGAAGGAGATCCGGGAGGATGGGCGGATTCACACCACCTTCCAGAATCTGGTAACGGCGACGGGGCGGCTGTCCTCTACGGAACCCAATCTCCAGAATATCCCAGTCCGCACGGATCTGGGCGCGGAGATACGGAAAATGTTCATTCCCAAGCCCGGCTGCGTGCTGGTGGACGCGGACTACAGCCAAATCGAGCTGCGGGTGCTGGCGCATATCGCCGGTGACGATGCCATGCGCAAAGCTTTCTGCGATCACGTGGACATCCACACGGCTACGGCCGCGCAGGTGTTCGGCGTGCCGGTGGAGGAGGTCACGCCCTTGCAGCGCCGCCATGCCAAGGCTGTCAATTTCGGCATTGTCTACGGCATTTCCGAGTTCTCTCTGGCGGAGGATATCGGGGTCTCCCGCTATGAAGCCCGGGCGTATATCGACAATTATCTGAACAACTACCGGGGCGTGAAGGAATACATGCACAAGGTGGTGGCGGATGCCCGAGAAATCGGCTACACCGAGACGCTGTACGGCCGACGCCGGTATATTCCGGAGCTGAAAAGCAGCAATTTCAACGTCCGCAGCGGGGCGGAGCGCATTGCGCTGAACACGCCCATTCAGGGAACGGCGGCGGATTTGATCAAGCTGGCCATGATTCGGGTAGAAAACGCCCTGAACGAAAAATACCCCGACGCACAGCTGCTTTTGCAGGTACACGACGAGCTGATCGTGGAATGCCCGGAGGGCATTGCCCAAGAGGTCGCGGCGCTGGTCAGCCGGGAGATGGAAAACGTGGCGTCTCTCAGTGTGCCGCTGACGGCGGAAGCAAAATTCGGAAAGAGCTGGTACGAGGCAAAATGAGAATTGCGCACATGACGGCGGAGCATGTCCCTCAGGTCGCGGCACTGGAAAAAGTTTGCTTTTCCGACCCGTGGAGCGAAAAAAGCGTCGCTTCCGAGCTGGAAAATCCCCTTTCCTGCTGGCTGGTGGCGCTGGACGGCGGGACGGTGGCGGGCTACGTCGGCTCCCAGACGGTGATGGACGAGACGGATATGATGAATATTGCTGTCCACCCGGACTCCCGGCGGCAGGGCGTCGCCCGGGCACTGATTCTGGCGCTGATAGGGGAACTGAAGAAACGGGGAAGCCGCTGCCTGACCTTGGAGGTTCGCGCATCCAATGACCCTGCCCGCGCCCTTTATGAATCGCTGGGCTTTGCCCATGTGGGAACCCGCCGGAACTACTACCAAAATCCCAAAGAAGACGCTCTCATTCTGAGAAAGGAGTGGGAAACTTGAACATTTTAGCTGTGGAGTCCTCCTGTGACGAGACCGCCGTGGCCATTGTCCGGGATGGACGGGAGGTCCTGACGGACTGCATCGCGTCTCAGGTCGATCTGCACCGCATTTATGGCGGCGTGGTGCCGGAGATCGCGTCCCGGAAGCACATTGAAGCCATCTACGGTCTGGCAGATCAGGCGCTGACGCGGACGGGTCTATTAAGAAGCGACATCGACGCCGTGGCCGTGACCTATGCCCCCGGGCTGATCGGCGCGGTGTTGGTGGGCGTGAACTTCGCCAAGGCGGCGGCGCTGGCACTGGGGAAACCCCTGATCCCGGTTCACCACATCCGGGGACATATCGCCGCCAATTACATCGCCTATCCTGAGCTGGAGCCGCCGTTCCTGTGTCTGGTGGTGTCCGGCGGCCACACGATGATCGTGGAGGTCAAAGACTACACGGACATGAACATCCTCGGCACGACCCTGGACGACGCGGCGGGAGAATCCTTCGACAAGGTCGCCCGGGTGCTGGGGATGCCCTATCCCGGCGGCGCGGCGCTGGACAGGGCCGCAAGGCAGGGGGACGAGACAAAATACGTCCTTCCCCGCAGCAAACCCGGGGAAAATCCCTACAATATGAGCTTTTCCGGGCTGAAAACCGCAGCTTTGAACCTGATCCACCATGCCGAACAGGTGGGGGAAGAGCTGGATATTCCCAGCCTTTGCGCCGCCTTTTCCGCGGCGGTGTCCGACACGCTGGTACCCCGGGCGGTGATGGCACTGGAACAGACCGGCTATCGGAAAATTGCCGTGGCCGGGGGCGTTGCCGCAAATTCCCGCATCCGCGCGGACATCCTCGCGGCTGCGGAAAAGCTGGGGGCGGAGGTCTATCTGCCGCCGCTTCACCTGTGCGGGGACAACGGCGCCATGATCGGCGCTCAGGCGTATTACGAGTACAAAGCGGGGCATGTGGCCGACATGAGCCTGAATGCTTACGCCACCAAGTCCATTCTGGGGGAAGCACTATAGAATGTGGGGGAGACGGGAAGTCTCCCCCTTTTGCATGAATATTGGCGAATATACGATGAATGTAAACTAAACTGTAACTAAAGATTACAAAAACATTACATTTTTCGGAGCATAATGGATTTTGCCGGGTGTTATGTAGATTGCCTGTGGATAAAATTGTGGAAACTGTGTATAACGGTGTGAATAAACCCGGCTTATCCACTGCTGAATTTGTCCTGAAAACTGGAGAATACTGGTTGACAAAGCGAAAACGGCGTGTTATGATACGTTCAAATTTATGAGAAAGGAGGAAGTGAATATGTTGAAGAACGGCTGGAACGTTTATGGCAGAAGACTTGCTCCGGAGGGAACCGTGCGGTAGGAATACCGGCATGGGCTGTTTGTACGGCGCAGGCTTCGGCCTGGGCCGTTTTTCTATGCAAATGCATAGAAAAATAAGAAATGTGCCATTTCCTCGCCCCTACGGGGCAACCGGAAATGATGCACAAAAACTTCATGCATCAGCATTTGCGCATTTTCACGGTGCAGCGCACATGCATGAAGTTTTATTGCTTGAGGAAAAAAATGAAAGAAATGATGCATTATCTGAAGCCCTACTGGAGGGGGCTGCTCGCCGCGACCATTGCCGTGGCGATATCCACGGTCTGCGACCTGCTGCTGCCCGCCATCATGAGCGAAATTCTCAACAAGGGCGTTTATCGGGCGGATTTTGCCTACATCGTCAGATGCTGCGCCATCATGGCGGCGGTGGCGCTGGTGGGGCTGGGAACGGTGCTCTTGGGATCGAAAATTTCCAACGACGTGGTGGCGTCTTTCTGCGCCGACCTCCGCGCCGCCGTGTTCCGCAAGGTCAACCAGATGAGCTTCGAGGAATTCGGCGAGCTGGGGACGGCGGCGCTTGTGACCCGCTGCTCCCACGATGTGGAGACGGTGAGCTGGATCGCGGCGGAGCTGTCCGGCACTGTCATCATGATCCCGGTGCTGTTTTTTGGCGGCGTGGCGCTGTCGCTGCGGAAGGACGTGGCGCTGTCGCTGACCATGCTGGCCTTCGTTCCTGTGATTCTGGCAATCGTTATCTTCATCGGAAAGAAGATCGACGGCATCTGGGAAGTATCCGACAAGTTTGTAGACCGGCAGAATGAGATTATGCGGGAGCGTCTGCGGGGCATCCGTGTCATCCGGGCGTTCAACTCCGAGAAGCGGGAGCATGAGCGGGTGTCCGAAGCTACCCGTATCATGGTGAACAGCTTCATCCGGGGCAATGTGGCCATGGGTGCCATTTCTCCGCTGGCGACCTTCCTGCTGAACGTGGCGGCGGTGCTGATCGTGTATCTGGGCGGCTGGCGGATGGAGACATCCACCGGTCTGACCGGCGGCGACATTTTTGCCATCGTCCAGTATGTGTCTCTGGTCTCTGCGGGCGTTGTCACCGGTGCGTTTGCCATTATCAGCTTTCCCCAGGCCGAAGTGGCGGCAAAGCGCATCGGGCAGGTGCTTCATGCCAAGGGCATGGCCGACCCCATCGAGCGGCAGGACATCACCCTGTCCGGGGATATCGACTTTGACCATGTGACCTTCCGCTACGAGGGCGCGGCGGAGGCCGCCCTGAAAGACATCACCCTTTCCGTGAAAAAGGGACAGCGGGCGGCGATCATCGGCGGCACCGGTTCGGGAAAAAGCACGCTGGTGCAGCTCCTGTTGGGCTTTCGTATGCCCACCTCCGGGGAGGTTCGCATGGACGGAATGCCGACTCAGACCCTCAGCCGCCGCACCATGCGGGACAATATCAGCTGCGTGCTGCAAAACGCGACCATCTATTCCGGCACCATCCGGGACAATGTGCGCATGGGCAGGCTGGAAGCGGGGGACGTGGAGATCCGGGAAGCGCTGGAGATCGCGCAGGCCGGAGAATTCGTGAACGGCTTCTCGGATGGTATCGACCACATGATCCGCCAGTCGGGCAAGAACCTGTCCGGCGGACAGAAACAGCGGCTGAGCATTGCCCGTGCGCTGCTGAAAAACGCCCCCATCTACATTTTTGACGACAGCTTTTCCGCGCTGGACTTCCTGACGGAAGCGAAGCTCCGCGCCACCCTGAACCGGAATCTTGCAGGGAAGACCCAGCTGATCATCACCCAGCGGGTGACCTCCGCCATGCACTGCGATGTGATTTTCGTCATGGACGGCGGCGCGCTGGTGGACAGCGGCACCCACGCCCAGCTGTTGGAACGGTGCGGGGTGTACCGGGAAATCTATGCGTCCCAGACGGGAGGGAACCTGAATGCGTGAAAAGAATGAACTGCTGGACGAGACCACATGGCGGATCATCCGGGAGGCGAAGGGCATTGCCGGATGGGTCGCGGTCAGCGCGGTGCTGGGAATTCTCGCGGTGCTGTGCTCCATTGCCGCGCCGGAAATTCTGGGAAACCTGATACAAAAGCTCTATGATTTTGGCCTGAGCGACCGGCAGACGCCCATCCGGGACAGCCTTGTCGGCGGACTTCTCCTGCTGACAGCGGTGTACGCGGCGCAGGGCGTGTTCCGCTATCTGAATATGCAGCTGATGAACCGGACGGTGAGCCGTCATTTTACCTGCGACCTGCGAATTGCCATTTCCGATAAAATTCAGCGGCTTCCGGTGAAATACGTCGATCAGACCCCGGTGGGTGACGTACTGAACCGCATGATCGACGATGTAAGCGCCATGGGCAACTACATCCACCAGATTTTTGACGTGATGGTGGAGGGCGTTTTCCAGATCACCATGATCGCCGTCGCCATGTTTCTGAAGAACTGGGTGCTGGCCTGCCTTGTCATCGTACTGACCCCGATCTCCCTGTGGATCTCCTCGAAAATCGCGGGTGCCAGTGGGAAATACTACGACGAGTGGTTCAAAAAATCCGGAGAGCTGACGGAGATCGTGGAGGAGAGCTTCACCAACTTCGCCACGGCCAAAGCCTACAATCTGGAAGAATACACGGCGCAGAAGCACGCCGTCGTCAACGAGCAGCTGCGCAAGGCCGTGTCCAAGGCCAACTTTACCGGCTCTATCGTGCAGCCGCTGATCAAATTTGCCAACGCCATGGCCTATATCTGCATCAATCTCATCGGCGGATGGCTGATCGTCCGCCGGGGCGTGAGCGTGGGCACCGTGGTGACGATCGTACTGTTTGCCCGGCAGTTTGCGTCTCCTCTGGAGCAGATTGCATCGGGATTTGCGAACCTGAGCCACGTCAAAGCCTCCGCCAAGCGGGTGTTCCAGTTGCTGGACATGGAGGAAGAGGAGCAGCCGGAGGGAACGCTTCCGGAACCCTGCCGGGGCGAGGTCGTCTTTGACAAGGCCGCTTTCTCCTACACCAAGGATGAGCCGCTGATCGAAAATCTGAACCTCAGCGTCCATCCCGGCCAGCGGGTGGCCATCGTCGGTCCCACCGGTGCGGGAAAAACCACCATCGTCAATCTGCTGATGCGGTTCTACGACGTGGACGGCGGAAAAATTCTGCTGGACGGGCAGGATATCAAGTCCCTATCCCGGGACGAGGTGCGCCGGAATTTCGGCATGGTGCTTCAGGACACTTGGCTGTTCCGGGGTACCATTGCCGAGAACGTGTCCTACGGCAAGCCGGACGCCACCCGGGAGGAAATTGAGCTTGCCTGCCGGGAAGCATACTGCGACCACTTTATCCGCACCATGCCCGACGGCTACGACACCCTGATCAGCGAAGACACCACCAACCTTTCCGGCGGGCAGAAGCAGCTGCTGACCATCGCCCGTGCGCTGCTGGCAAGTCGTCCGCTGCTGATTCTGGACGAGGCCACCTCCAACGTGGACACCCGGACGGAAATACTGGTGCAGAAGGCCATGGACAAGCTGATGAAGGGGAGAACCTGCTTCGTCATCGCCCACCGCTTAAGCACCATCGTGGACGCCGACCTCATTCTGGTGCTGAATCACGGACACATTGTGGAGCAGGGGACTCACGCTCAGCTGCTGGCGAAAAAGGGCTTCTATTACGACCTCTACACCAGCCAGTACGCGGTATAAGGAGAAGAAATGCTGTATCTTGCGCGGAGCCTTTCCCGGCTGCATTTTAGCAGCCTGATGGCAGTCTATGCAGAATCCAACCGGGAAAACGGCCGGGAATTCTGGCCGGAGGAGCCGGAAATGCGTCAAATCCAGTTGGCGGAAGAAGATTTCTACCGCTATCTGAGTCAGGTGTTTTTTAGGTCACCGGGGGCGTTTTACGCCGTCTGGGAGGAAAACGGGCGGTATGTCAGCGCCCTGCGTTTGGAACCGTACCGGGACGGGCTTTTACTGGAAGCGCTGGAGACTGCCCCGGAGCAGCGGCGAAAGGGGTTTGCCGCCGCGCTGATACGGGCGGTACAGTACTTCCTTGAGGGAAAAACGAAGCTCTATTCTCATGTGGACAAGCGAAACCTGTCCTCCCTGAAAGTCCACGAAAAATGCGGCTTCCGCCGCGTCGCGGACTTTGCCGTCTGCGTGGACGGTTCGGTGAATCAGAAAATGTACACCCTGTGTTGGGACGACAAAACCTCCGTATGACTTTGGTCATACGGAGGTTTTCCGTGATGGAGCTTGCGCGCTTACATATTTACCACGTTCTGGGGCTTTCCTTCCAGAAAACAGCGGATGTTTTCCACAACGCAGTCCAGAAGCCGCTGGCGGCTTTCCAGCGGCGCCCATGCCATGTGGGGCGTGATGATGCAGTTGGGCGCGGTCAGAAGGGGATTGCCCGCCGTGATGGGTTCTTCGGATACTACGTCCACAGCGGCGGCGCGGAGACGGCCGCTTTCCAGCGCGGCTTTTACCGCTGCTTCGTCCAGCAGACCGCCCCGGGAAGTATTGATGAGGATGGCACCCGCCTTCATTCTCGCGAGGGTGCCGCCGTTTATCAGCTTCGCTGTCGCCGGGGTGAGGGGACAGTGGAGGGAGACAAAATCCGACTGGGCGAGCAGGGTGTCCAGATCGACGTACCGCGCCAGTGCTTCCCCTTCGGGACGGCGGGTGCGGCTGTAGGAAAGAACATTCATGCCAAAGGCGCGGGCGATGTTCGCCACGGCCTGACCGATGCGCCCGAAGCCGACAATGCCCAGCGTCTTCCCGGCCAGCTCCATCTGCGGGGTGTCCCAGAAGCAGAAGGAGCCGCAGCTTTCCCACCGGCCAGCATGTACCAGCGCGTCGTGATGGCCGACCCGGTGACACAGCTCCAGCATCAGCGCGAACGTAAACTGCGCCACGGCGGCGGTACCGTAGGTGGGGACGTTGGTCACGGGAATGCCCCGGCGGGCGCAGGCGGCACAGTCCACGGTATTGTAGCCCGTCGCCTGAACGCAGATCAGACGGATGCTGGGACAGGCATCCAGCAGCCGCTCGGTGACGGGGAGCTTGTTCACCAGCACGATCTCACTATCCGCAATGCGGGCAATGGCTTCGTCCTCGGTGTCCGTGCGGTCGTAAATGGTCAGTTCGCCGAACTGGCGAAGAGGCTCGTAGCTCAAATCGCCGGGATTTAAGGCGTAACCGTCGAGAATGACGATCTTCATGGCAATTCCTCCTTGCAAAACAGGCGTATTTTTGATAGGATAGGGGAAACGCTTTGTGTGGGGTGCGCAATGGAAATACTGTATCAGGATTCGGATATTCTGGTCTGCATCAAGCCTGCCCGGGTACTTTCCACCGACGAGCCGGGGGGACTGCCGGAGCTGGTGCGGGAAGCTCTGGGCGACCCCAAGGCCGACGTGCGCACGGTGCACCGGCTTGACCGGGTGGTCAGCGGCGTGATGGTGCTGGCGAGAAACGCCCGCGCGGCGTCGGAGCTGTCCCGACAGATTCGGGAAGACCAGTTCCGCAAAGAATATCTGGCCGTCGTCCATGGCAGACCGGAAAGTCCGGAGGGGACGCTTCGCGACCTGCTGGCGCGGGACAAGGCCAGACGCATGACCTTCGTGGCGGAAGCGCCGGGGAAGGGCGTGCAGGAGGCGGCGCTTTCCTACCGTGTTCTGGAATATGCGGATGGCATGTCTCTTGTGCGTGTGCGGCTCCACACCGGGCGCACTCATCAGATCCGGGTGCAGTTTTCCAGCCGGGGAATGCCACTGGTGGGGGAGCGGAAGTACGCCGTTCTGGACGACCCCTGTGAAATTGCCCTGTGGTCGGCGAAAATCGGCTTTCATCATCCGGAAACGGGGGAGTGGGCGGAGTTCTCCAAAGAGCCGCCCGCTGTGTTCCCATGGACGGAATTTGGAAAGATTATACCATAGATTTGCGGCGCTGAAAAGAGCGGAGGAGGAAAAATGACGTTAAAGCTTGTAAAATTGGAACCAAAGTACCGGCGGCACCTGAACGATATGATGTCCCAGTGGTATGCGACGGGGGAGAAGATCGTCCCTTACGCCATTCGCCGATTGGATTACCGGGACTTTGACAATTACCTTGCCAATCTGGATGTGAAGGATGAGACGGAGGGACTTGTGCCGGACTCCACATTCTTCTGTCTGGACACGGAGCAGGATATCTTCGTGGGCGCGGTGAATATCCGCCACCGGCTGAATGACAGGCTGCTGTTGGACGGCGGCCACATCGGCGACGGTGTGCTGCCCTCCCAGCGGCGCAGGGGCGTTGCCACCCGTATGATTGCTCTGGCGCTGGAGGAATGCAAGAAGCTGGGGATCGACCGGGTGCTGATGGTCTGTGACAAGGACAACATCGGTTCTGCCAGGAGCATCCGGCGCAACGGCGGCGTCCTGGAAAACGAAGTGGAAGTGGACGGCGTGGTGGAGCAGCGCTATTGGATTGACCTGAGACGCCAGACTCACTACGATTTCTTCCAGAACCGGGAATGCGAATATTTTCCCTGCCATCAGGGCGCTGACCCGGAGACCTTCAGCTGCCTGTTCTGCTATTGCCCGCTGTACTGTCTGGGTGACAAATGCGGCGGCGCGTTCCGGTATACGGAAAGCGGCATCAAGGATTGCTCTGCCTGCTTAAGACCCCACCGCCGGGAGAACTACAATGCCATCTGCGGAAAAATGAGCGAGGTTCTGGAGCTGGTCAGACGGAAATAAAATCAGCCCCACGGCATTTTGAAATGCCGCGGGGCTGTATTGCATCAGGAAAGGGAGAGCGCTTCCGGAGAAGCCTCTCCCTTGCGCGTTATTTCAGCAGATTGTCCGCCATTTGCGAGATCATGGCGTGGTCGTAAGTATCCTGACTGCACTCCCAGACGATCAGACCGGCAATGCCTTTCTGCTCGATGAAGTCCAGCTTGTCCTGTAGGGTCATGGGGGTCTCGTAAGAGATGTACCAGCAGTAATACGGGGACTTTTCGTCGTCGTTGTACAGATACGCACCACGGTTGAAGGCATCGTAGCCGTAATGCCAGCCGGTGCCGCCATTATCGAAGGACTCGCCCATGACAGGCTTGCCGTCCACCCACTCGGTGGTGTGGCCGCTGACGGCTTCGGCTTCCCACGCTTTCAGCATTTCCTGTGTGATCTCCACGTCAGAGGGGGCCTTGGATTCCACAGAAACGCCCACGGGGTTGCTGCCGGAGGGCGGGGTGAACATTTTCAGGTCGGTGCCGTACATGGGGCTGCCGATGCAGATCTTGCGCAGCTCCACGCCGTAGCCAAGATTCATGACGGTGACGGCGTCCTTCGCGTGCTGCAGCTTGCTGGCGTGGCCGGTGATCTTATCCCATGTGCCCGCCATGTCATAGGTCATGATGTTCACAAAATCCATGTAGGGAGACACGAGACGCCAGTTCTGCATGGGCAGCGTCCAGCCGGTGGAGGCGGAGGCGCAGGCGGTGAGCCGCTTCACGCCGGGGCCGTAGGCGTCGTCCATGGCCTGACGGAGCTGCTGGGTAAGGGCGGCAAAGTTGGCGCTGTCCTCCTCGGGCGTACCCCAGATGGGACAGCCCTGATCTTCTTCGCTTTCGGGCAGGCGCGCGCCGTCCTTACTGCCGCCGAAATATTCCCAGTCAATGTCGAAGCCGTCCACCCATGGGTATTCCTCCAGAATGTCCAGACAGCTCTCCACGAAGGAGGTGCGGCCCTCGGGGGTGTAGGCCATTTCGGAGAAATAGCCGCAGCGGGTCCAGCCGCCGATGGAGATCAGAATTTTGACATCCGGGTACTGCTCGGAATAATACTGATACTGGGCAAAGTGGTTCCGGGGCAGGCCGGGCGCCATCCGGCTCGGCTCGTCATTATCAAAATCCGCCGCGGGGAGGGTGGACGCCACGCGGAAGCTGGTTCGGGGTTCCCCGGACGCCGCCAGCCGGTCCCATGAGGTCTCCGTGGAGCCGTCGGCGGGTTCTACCGCCCAGAAAGCGTGGTTGATGCAGGTGACCTTATCCCATGGAATGCTGCACACCTCCGCGCCTTCCTCGGCGGTTTTGGTGTCCAGATACCAGTTGGCGAAGTAGACGATGACCTCTTTTTCCTCCGCCACCGGCGAAATGGTCTCCGCCGGTTCAGTTTCAATGGGGACAGTCGTTTCGGAAGCGGTGGGGGCTGTGGTTTCCTGCGGGGCAGAACTGCACGCCGTCAGCAGACACAGGCAGACAAGCAGCAGAGCAAGAATCGTTCTTCGCATGGTAAAGTCCTCCTTGTATTGGCGGTACGGTAAAATACCAGATGCTGCCATTATACCATGGGGGTACTCGTTATACGATGGATTTCGGCGGCAATTCTTGTTGCTGCTTGGCGTGTAGATGACAAGAATAGTAAAATCCGCGTACCCCGGCAGGGGGTACGCGGAAATAAACGCTTGTGATGTTATTCGACGGGAGCAGGTTCCTGAAGCTTCCTCAGTTCTTCTTCCTCCAGAACCCGGTAGGCAACCTTGCCGACCAGCGTCTTGGGCAGCTCGTCCCGGAATTCGATATCGTAGGGCATGGCGTATTTGGCCACGTACTTCCGGCAATACTCCATAATGGAACGCTTGGTTTCGTCGTTCTTTTCCACGCCGGGAACCAGCTTGACGAAGGCTTTGACCTTCTGCATCTTGTAGGAATCCGGCACGCCGATGACGCAGCTCATCTGCACGAATTCGTGGGCGTCCAGAATGTTCTCAATCTGGGCGGGGTAGACGTTGTAGCCGGAGGTGATGATCATCCGCTTGGCTCTGCCGCGGAAATACACGAAGCCCTCGCTGTCCATGGTGCCGAGGTCGCCGGTGCAGACCCAGGTCAGGCCGTCGGCGTGGTGCTGTAAGGTTTTCGCGGTTTCCTCCGGATGGTGCATGTACTCCTTCATCACCGTGGGACCGGCCAGAAGAATTTCACCTTCTTCACCGTAGGGAAGCTCCTCCTCGGTGCCGGGCTTGACGATTTTGATGTAGGTATCGGGGAAGGGAAGACCGATGCTGCCCTCCTTGTGCATGTGGCTGGGGGTCAGGCAGCAGGCGGTGACGGTCTCGGTGGTGCCGTAGCCCTCCCGCACCTGAATGGAGGCTTTGTGGTCGTACAGGAACTTGTCCAGCTTCTTTTTCAGCTCGACGGACAGGGAATCGCCGCCGGAAAAAACGCCCTTCAGGCAGCTGAGGTCAGCGCCCTCCATATCCGGCAGACGGAGCAGCGCCTCATACAGGGTGGGAACGCCCGCGACGAAGTTGCAGCGCTGCTTGACCAGGTCTTTTGCGTAGCTCTTGGGAGTGAACCGGGGAACCAGAATGCACCGGCCGCCCTGGGTCAGCATGGTGTGGATGCACACGCCCAGACCGAAGCCGTGGAAGATGGGCATGGCGGCCAGCATCTTGTCCCCGGGACGGAACATGGGGTTGGCGGCGATGACCTGCTGCCCCAGCGCGTTAAAGTTCTTGTTGGTCAGGACGATGCCCTTGGTGGTGCCGGTGGTGCCGCCGGAGTAGAGGATGACGGCGGGATCGTCGGCGGTGCGGCTGATCTTGTAGTTATAGAAGCAATAGCGGCTCATCCGCACGAATTCCTGCCAGCGGATGACCGGGGCGTCTTCGGGAATTTTCTCGATCTTCCGCCCCTGTGTGAGCATGTAACCGGCCTTGATGGGCTGCGCCAGCGCATCCTTGATGCTGGCAATGATGATGTTGACCACCTTGGTGTTCTTGCGGACGGACTCGAATTTATTGTAGAACTGATCGAGGGTGATGGCAGTGACGCTTTCGGATTCGTTGAGATAGAACTCAATTTCCTTCTCAGCGGACAGGGGATGCACCATGTTGGCAATGCCGCCCACCAGATTGATAGCGTAGAACAGGTAAATGGCCTGCGGGCAGTTGGGCATGGCGATGGTGACCTTGTCGCCCTCCCGGACGCCAATGGTTTTCAGTGCCTTGGCGCAGGTCTCCACCTCCTGCACCAGCTTCTTGTAGGTGGTGGACTTGCCCATGAAGTCAAAGGCAACGTAATTGGGGTATTTTTCGGCAATGGCCTCCACAGCCTCAAACATAGAGCCTTCAAAATAGTCAAGGTGCATGGGCATACTGCCCATGGAGCCAGCCCATGGGGTCTTTGCGGTGATTGTTTCCATCAGTAATCTACCTCTTCCTGTAACGGCTTGTCCAGCAGCTGGGGATTTTCCAGCAGCGTTTTTAACAGACGGACGGTTTTGGCGTAATAATAGCCGTCGGCAATGCGTTCGTCGATGGTCAGACCCAGATCGATGCTGGGCTTCATCTCGAAGGTGCCGTCGTCATTGAAAAAGGGGCGCTTTTTAATCTCACCGATGGCGCAGAACACCGACGTGGTGCCCCAGTTGGTCAGGTGGTGATAGCCCGCGTGGAGCTTGATGGAGCCGAGGTTGGTCAGTACCACGGAGGAGTAGTAGGGGTCGCCCGCAATGACGCTCTGGGGCATCCAGCCGTGGCGGTCTAAGAAACGGGCGATGCCGCCCACCGCCTGCACGAGAAAACCGGGCAGGCTCTGCACCGCGTTCAGACTTTGTGTACCCTTATCCACCTCGTCGCTGCTGCGGCAAATGGAGATCTGACGGAAAATCTCGTCATGAATGGTGTCGATGGTGTCGGTGCCCTTGGAGTGGATATAAGCCAGCGCCTCGCCGCCGTCGTCGGAAAATTCCTTTTTCACGGTGAAGGCCGCGGAGACCTCATTGCGCTGATACATGGTCTTGTTGGCAATGAAGCGGTTCATCTTCGGCCGCAGGGTGATGACCTTCAGCATGATGGTGACCATCACCTGAAAGAAATTGTATTTGTAGTCCGGGTCGGAGGCGTTTTTCTCGTCCAGATAAGCCAGCACATTGGTCAGGTCGATCCGCTCGCTGATGAACGCCTCGTTGTCACATCGGTTGGGATACATCAGCGGCATGACCAGATGCATCGCGTGGATGTTTCTGAGCTTTGCGCCGTCTTTTCTGTCTCCGAATTTTTTTGCCATAAGTACACTCTCTTTCTGAAATCTTGGGGGCAAAAAACTTTTTCGTGTAGCCGCGACATTTTATGCGGTTTTGCCCCTTGAAAGTTCCCGTCCTTTCGACGATAATTATACCACCCGTATACCATGCGAATCTAAACTGAAACGAAACTTTGTTTATTTTCGGTTTAGGTTCCCGCGATATTCTTGACGCATTATTCCCAGAGAAAGGAAGGAGCAGATGGGAGAACGGAAAATTTCTCCGCTGTACCGGCTGATCAAAGCCGCCGTGCGGGCGGTGTATCCCAAAATCAAGGTTGTGGGGGAGGAGAACCTTCCGCCGGAGCCGGTGGTGTATGTGGGCAACCACAGCCAGATGAACGGCCCCATCGCATGCGAGCTGTATACCCCCGGTGAGCATTATATCTGGTGCGCCGGTGAGATGATGGACAAAAAAGAAGTGCCGGCCTACGCCTATCAGGACTTCTGGTCGGAAAAGCCGAAGGCCGTCCGCTGGTTTTACAAGCTGCTGTCCTACATCATCGCGCCCCTGTCCCAGCTGGTTTTCACCAACGCCAACACCATCGGCGTATACCACGACACCAGGATTATTACGACGTTCAAAAAGACGGTGACGGCGCTTCAGGAAGGCGCAAGCGTGGTGATTTTTCCGGAGCATCACGTGCCGCGAAACAACATTATCTGCGAGTTCCAGGACAGGTTCATCGACGTGGCGAAGCTCTACTACAAGCGCACAGGAAAGGCGCTTGCCTTTGTGCCGCTGTATCTGGCGCCTAAGCTGAAAACCATGTATCTGGGCAAGCCCATCCGCTTTCAGCCAGACGCACAGCTGGAGGAAGAGCGCAGACGCATCTGCGAATACTTAATGGAGCAGGTCACGGAAATGGCGCAGGCGCTGCCAAAGCACATCGTCGTACCTTATCCAAACATGCCCAAAAAACAATATCCCTGCAATATCCCACAGGAGGCCACCCATGAGAAAACCGGAAATTGATTACCGCACCTTTCGGCTGTCCAAGCTCAACGACCCGCAGTTTGCGCACTTAAAGCTTCTGGGCGGCTGGATCGGCTACTTTATCATGTATTTTCTGACGGAGAACCTGATCCCCGAGGAAAGCTGCCATGTTGTCCACTGCTGGATCGACGATCTGATTCCCTTCTGCGAGTGGTTCCTGATCCCTTACGTATTCTGGTATTTCCTGATCGTGTTTACGCTGCTGTATCTGATGCTGTACCATGTGGAGGGCTTCAAGCAGTTCCAGATTTTCATTATCGTCACCCAGGTGGTGGCCATGGCGATCTACATTATCTATCCCAACCGGCAGGATATGCGCCCGGAGGTATTCCGCAGAGAAAATTTCCTCACGGCGTGTATTGGATTGCTGTACCGGCAGGATACGCCCACCGGCGTGTGTCCGTCGCTTCATGTGGCCTATTCCATGGGCATCGCGTCGGCGTGGCTGAAGGAAAAGAACGTGTCCAAGTGGTTCAAGGCGTTTATCATCGTGGCGGTGGTGTTTATCTGCCTTGCCACCATGTTTATCAAGCAGCATTCCGCCGTGGACTTCTTCGTGGCGCTGCCCGTCTGTCTGCTGGCGGAGGGAATCGCCTACGGCAAGAGCTACTGGGCTGTCCGCTGGAAGAAGTGGCGTTCAGTGACCTGACAATAAATAATATGGAGGGGAGGAAATCGCATGTTTCAGATCATGGTCGTGGACGATGACCGAAACACCCGCAGACTTTTGCAGGCGGTGCTGGAAGCGGACGGCTACAAGGTGCTCACCGCCGAAAACGGAGAGGACGCTCTGGCGCTCATGGACTCGGAGTACGTCGATCTTGTGGTGCTGGACATCATGATGCCCCAAATGGACGGCTACGAGTTTACCAGAACCCTGCGGGAGACGAACAACAACCTGCCCGTTTTGATGGTTTCCGCAAAGGAATTGCCGTCCGATAAGAAGCATGGTTTCCTCGTCGGCACCGACGACTACATGACCAAGCCCATCGACGAAGAAGAAATGCTCTGGCGTATCAAGGCGCTGCTGCGCCGGGCGAAAATTGCCAGCGAGCGGCGTATCGTGGTAGGGGACGTGGTGCTGGACTACGACTGCCTGACGGTGAGCCGGAAGGGGGAAGTGCAGGAGCTTCCCCAGAAGGAATTCCTGCTTCTATACAAACTCCTGTCCTATCCCGGAAAAATCTTCACCCGTATCCAGCTCATGGACGAGATCTGGGGCGCGGATTCCGACACCGGCTGGGAGACCGTGACGGTACACGTAGGCCGTCTGCGCAAGCGCTTTCAGGACTGGCCGGAATTCACCATCGAGTCCGTCCGGGGACTGGGCTATAAGGCGGTGAAGAAGGTATGAGCAAAAAGCCGGGAAAGCGCCGCTGGTCGCTGACGCTGCTCTATTCCACCGCGTTTTTTCTCATTCAGCTGGCGGCGGTTCTCATTACGGCGGCGCTGTCCTTCCTGCTGACCAAGCTGGGGGTGCTGGACAATCTGGGTATTCCCAGAAACTCCGGCTTTGCCATGCTGATCGTGATGTTGCTCATCAGCGTTCTGGTGGGCAGTGTGGTTGCCATCGGCACCGTGAAAATTCCACTGCGCCCCTTTAACCGGCTGATCAACAACATAGACCGTTTGGCGGCGGGAGATTTCACGGCCAGAATGCACTATGGCAAGGTGATGGGGGACAACCCCGTTTTTCAGGAGCTGTCGGAGAGCTTCAACGCCATGGCGGAGGAACTGGAAAACACCCAGATGCTGCGAAGCGATTTCATCAACAATTTTTCCCACGAGTTCAAAACGCCCATCGTCTCCATTGCCGGGTTTGCGAAGCTCCTGCGCCGGGGCAATCTGACCGACGCGCAGAAGGAGGAATACCTCGCCATCATCGAGGAAGAATCCCTCCGGCTGGCGGCAATGGCCACCAATGTGATGAACCTGACAAAGGTGGAAAACCAGACGATTTTAACGGATTTGACCACCTTCAACCTGTCGGAACAGATTCGTGCCTGCGTGCTTCTGCTGGAAGAAAAGTGGAGCCGCAAAGAGCTTGACCTCGATCTGGAATTCCCGGAATATACCATCCGGGCGAACGAGGAACTGCTGAAACAGGTCTGGATCAATCTGCTGGACAATGCCATCAAGTATTCCCCCAACTACGGGGAGATCGGCGTGCGGATTTCCGAGGGGCCGGAGACGCTGGCCGTCACCATCACCAACTACGGCCCCGATATCCCCAAGGACAAGGTCAGCAGAATCTGGGGAAAATTCTATCAGGCGGACGAGTCCCATTCCTCGGAGGGCAACGGCATCGGCCTTGCCGTGGTGAAGCAGGTGGTGCAGCTCCACGGCGGCACTGCCACGGTGGACAGCGGCAGCGGCTCGACGACCTTTACCGTGGAACTGCCCAAGCAGGAGGAAACGGCCTGAGTGCCTGAAACCAGAAAAAATTACATCTGCCGACGGTATCCGGGTCGGCGGCAAAAGGAGGAAAAACGGATATGAATGAAGTCAAACGGCCAAAGAAACCCCTTATTTTCTACTACACGCTGGTGATGGTCGCGCTGGCGCTGTTCAACTTCCTGCTGGTTCCCTGGATTGCGGAGCAGCAGATCATCGAAGTGGACTACGGCACCTTCATCACCATGACGGAAAATAAGGAAATCGATCAGGTAAAGGTGGAGGACAACCAGATTCTCTTTGAGGGCAAGGACGGCAAGGTTTACAAAACCGGCCTGATGAATGACCCCGATCTGGTGAACCGGCTCCACGATTCCGGCGCACAGTTCGGCGGAGAGATCGTGGAGGAAACCTCCCCGCTCTTAAACATCCTGCTGACCTGGGTGCTGCCCGTTGTGCTGTTCATTGCTCTGGGGCAGTTCATGTCCAAAAAGCTGATGGACAGAGCCGGCGGCCCCAATTCCATGATGTTCAACGGCGGCAATTCCAACGCCCGGGTGTATGTCCAATCCTCCGACGGCATCAAATTTGACGACGTGGAGGGCGTGGACGAGGCGGAGGAAAGCCTGCAGGAGATCGTGGACTATCTCCACAATCCGGACAAGTACCGGGAGATCGGCGCTTCCATGCCCAAGGGCGTTCTGCTGGTAGGCCCTCCGGGCACCGGCAAGACCATGCTGGCAAAGGCCGTCGCCGGTGAGGCGAACGTCCCGTTCTTCTCCATCAGCGGCTCCGAATTTGTGGAAATGTTCGTGGGCATGGGCGCGAGCAAGGTGCGCGACCTGTTCAAGCAGGCGAAGGAAAAAGCCCCCTGCATCGTGTTTATTGACGAGATTGACGCCATCGGCCAGAAGCGGAACGCGGGCGTCATGGGCGGCAACGACGAGCGGGAGCAGACGCTGAACCAGCTGCTCACGGAAATGGACGGCTTTGAAGGAAACTCCGGCGTCATCATCCTCGCCGCCACCAACCGCCCCGAATCCCTTGATCCTGCCCTGACCCGTCCCGGACGGTTTGACCGTCGGGTGCCGGTGGAGCTGCCCGACCTTCAGGGACGGGAAGCCATCCTGCGGGTACACGCGAAGAAGATCAAAATCGCCGACGATGTGGACTTCAAGCAGATCGCGCGGATGGCCTCCGGCGCATCCGGCGCGGAGCTTGCCAACATCGTCAACGAAGCGGCGCTGCGCGCCGTCCGGGACGGACGGAAATTTGCCACCGAGGCGGACATGGAAGAGTCCATCGAGGTGGTCATCGCGGGCTATCAGAAGAAGAATGCCATCCTTACCGACAAGGAAAAGTGGACGGTTTCCTACCACGAGATCGGCCACGCGCTGGTCGCGGCTATGCAGACCCATTCCGCCCCGGTGCAGAAGATTACCATCATTCCCCGTACCTCCGGCGCGCTGGGCTATACCATGCAGGTGGAGCAGGGGAACCACTATCTGATGACCCGGGAGGAGCTTCTCGACCAGATCGCCACCTACACCGGCGGTCGTGCGGCGGAGGAAGTCAAGTTCGGCACCATTTCCACCGGTGCATCCAACGACATCGAGCAGGCCACCAAGATGGCCCGGGCCATGATCACCCGCTACGGCATGAGCGAGGACTTTGACATGGTGGCGCTGGAAACCGTCACGAACCAGTATCTGGGCGGAGACGCGTCTCTGGCCTGCTCCGCGGAGACGCAGGCGAGCATTGACCGGCAGGTAGTCGCTCTGGTGAAGAAGCAGCACGAAAAGGCGAAAAACATTCTCACGGAAAACAGGCAGAAGCTGGATGAACTGGCAAGCTATCTGTACGAAAAGGAAACCATCACCGGTGAGGAATTCATGAAGATTCTCAACGGCTGATGACTTCCCCAACGCAGGAAGAAAGGCACTATCGCACTATGAAAATCGCAATCGCAACGGATACCAACAGCGGAATTACCGCCATGGAGGGCGAAAAGCTGGGCGTTTTTGTTCTGGCTATGCCCGTCAATCTGGAGGAAACCATTCACTACGAGGGCATCGACATCACGTCGGAGCAGCTGTATGACGCCATGCGGCAGCACCGGGATGTCTCCACCTCCCAGCCGTCACCGGGGCAGCTCATGGAGCTGTGGGACGGAATTCTGGCAAAGGGCTATGATGAGATCGTGTATATTCCCATGTCCAGCGGCCTGAGCGGCTCCTGTCAGAGCGCCGCTCTGTTCGCGCAGGACTACGACGGCAGGGTGCAGGTGGTGGATAATCACCGCATCTCCGTCACCCAGAAGGAGTCGGTCATCAGCGCCCTTCGTCTGGTCGAGCAGGGGCATGACGCGGGACAGATCAGGGACTTCTTGGAAAAGCACGCCTATGATGCCAGCATCTACATCACCGTGGATTCCATGGAGTACCTGAAAAAGGGCGGCCGGGTCACGCCCGCCGCGGCCACGCTGGCGACGGTGCTGAACCTCAAGCCGGTTCTGACCATTCAGGGGGACAAGCTGGACGCCTTCGCCAAGGTACGGGGCATGAAGCTTGCCGAGAGCAAAATGATCGAAGCAATTCATCAAGACCGGGCGGAACGTTTCAAAGACGTCCCGGAGTCCCGCCTCCTGATCGAAACCGCCGGAACGCTGGAAAACGGCGAACTGGCAGAGCACTGGCGTCAGCAGGTGCAGGCGGAATTTCCCTTTGCGAAGGTGAGTTACGCCAACCTGCCGTGCAGCATCGCCTGCCATGTGGGCATGAATTCCGTTGCCACCGTCATCATGACGGAAGAAGTGCAGCGGGCAGACTGAAATACAACAAGGCCGGTGAAAACCGGCCTTATTTCATAATCACGGAATAGAAAGGTGCTGAGATTCATGAAATTGAGAAACGCGGCAATTTTTTTCCTGCTTCTGGCCTTACTTCTACCTGCATGCAGTCAGCAGCCAGATGAGGAAATTGACCCCATGCGGGAGCAGCTTCAGAAACGGTGTGGAGAAATTGCGTCAGTTTGCAGTGAGACATACCGCAGAGCAGACAAGACAGGAACGACCCTTTCGCAAAGCACCATTGATGAAATGGAAGCCGCCCTGTATGACGCCGGACTGGACGTGATCGACACAAGTGGGGAATATCCTGCGTACCTGATGACAGCAGATAGGTTCCGGGATTTCTGGCAGAACGTTCAGAGCGGAAAAACGGCGGAGCAGGAGACCATTACCGTCAGGGAAACCGGCACGTTTACCTATCAGCTGTTTACCGATGGGGACGGTGACGCCTGTGTTTACAGCATGGATTACCCGATGGGCGGCGGCTCGGAAGTGTATTATGAGAAGCAGGAAATTCTGGAATGGAATCTGACGGACAAAGGAAATTTCTATTACCGGCTCTATCCGGCCGGGGATAAGCACTATGCTGACTTTTCCCTGATCCGGCTGGAAGCGTCCGACCCGGAGCTGTGCGATCTGAACAGAAAGTACGTCATGGCAGGCGGATACATTGGCACGAATATGTATCTTACAGACTGGAATGAGGATAATTTTGAAAACCTCAGCTTCAATGATATGTGGGAGTATCTGTATTATGATACTTACGGCGAGCGGTTTCAGCCGGACGGATACTCCTATATCAGGGAGCAATGCTGCTATGAGATACCCGCGGAGGAATTTGAGAAGGTAATCCTGCCCTATTTCGACATTGACCTCGACAAGTTCCGGGAGCTGGCGCATTACAGCGGGGAAGGGGATTATTACCCTTGGCGGCAAATCGAAACCAATGATTATATATTTCTGCGTTATTACATGATCGAGCCGGAAGTGACGGCCTGTCAGACGGACGAGGACGGAACGATCACACTGACCGTGGAAATGTTGTCCACCGATCTGAAAACAGACTGCCTGTTTGCCCATGAACTGACGGTCAGGCCGTTGGAGAACGGGAAATTCCAATTCGTCGGAAACAGAGTGACTTACCAGACAGAATATGGTCTGCCGTTCTGTCAACCCAGACTTTGCTGGAAGAAGACCACATAAGCTCACATCGGTACAGGGAGACAAACTAAATCTGTATGTTATGCTGAAAACAGGCCGCTTTGGATGGAACGCATCCAAAGCGGCCTGTTTTGGCAGTCAATATTATATTAATGTTCTTTCGCCTCAAAGCCATGTATCCAGTCGGAGCGGTGATAATAGATAAAATAAATCACCGAACTGACCGACCATGTAAGCGGATAGGCCCAATAGATGTACTGAATTTCGTGTACGATGTGCATGACCGTCGTGATATAGACAATGCGCAGTGCGCACCAGGTTGCCAGCATGATCGTCATGGGTACGAAAGCCTTGCCCGCACCGCGGCAGACCGAGGCGACGGCGTGGGAATAGGCCAGCAGGCAGTAGAACAGCGCAATGGTTCGCGCCTGCTGCGTGCCGAGGGCGATGACCTCCGGAGTCGGCGTAAAAATCGAGATCAGCTGCGGCGCGAAGACATACATGCCCACGCCGATCAGCTCCGCCAGCGTGATGGAGACCAGAATGCCGAAGCGCGCGCCCTTCTTCGCACGATCATACTGCATCGCTCCGAGATTCTGGCCGGTGTAGGTAGTCAGAGCCATCGTAAAGCTCGTGATCGGCAGGAAAGCAAAGCCCTCCAGCTTGGAATACGCGCCGTATCCGGCCATGGCCAGCTTGCCGAAAGAGTTGATATTGCTCTGCAAAATGACGTTCGCCAAACCGATGACCGAGTTCTGCACGCCGGACGGCAGACCATAGCGCACCATCTGTCCCAGCATCTCCCTGTCGAAGCGCAGTTTGCGCCACTGGAGCTGATAGGGCATCCCTTTCTTGCTCAGGTGGATCAGGCAGAGCACCATGCTGATGGCCTGCGAGATCGTCGTAGCGACCGCCGCTGACCATACGCCCCAGTGGAAGCCAGCGATGAAGAGCAGGTCGAGTGCAATGTTGATGAGGGACGAGAGAATCAGGTAGTAGAGCGGACGGCGGCTGTCACCAAGGGCGTTCATGATGCTCTTGCAGGCGTTGTAGAGTACGACGGCCAGCACGCCTGTAAAATAGTAGCGGAAATAGGAGATGGCCTCCGGCAGAACCTCCGGGTCAGTCCCCATCCAGCGCAGGATCGTCGGCGTGAAGGCGACGCCGCAGACCGTCAGCAAAATACCGCTGCACATACTGACGAGGATGTTTGTATGGATGGCACGGGAAACACGGTCGTGGTCGCCAGCGCCGAAATAGCGCGAAATGGTGACGCTTGCGCCCATGGTCACGCCCACAAAGAAGCTGATGAGCAGGAAAATCAGCGGTCCGGACGAACTGACGGCCGCCAGCGCCCCGTCGCCGAGAAAACGGCCGACGATCAGCGTATCCGCCGTGTTGTAAAGCTGCTGAAATATCTGGCTGAGCAGCACAGGGACAGCAAACGATACGATCAGCCGCCACGGGCTGCCGCGCGTCATGTCCCGGGTCGTACTCTGCACAAAACATCCTTCCCTTCCCAACGGAATTACCGCGCCGCAGCGCAGTAACCTGTATCATAGCAAATTCCGTCGAAAAAAGCAAGTCTGTACCCCGCCCAATGTACCACATCTTGCAGGTATTACGTATCATTGCAGCATTCGTTTATTTCTCTCAATCAACACGGCATATTCATCCACAGCACTTTCCAGATCAGCAATCGGAAGATACTCGCCAAGGACGATTGTTGTGCCGGGTTCCTGCCGCAGGGCATTGAGAAAGATTTTTTGAATATACCGGGAGTTCTCGCTGTTCTGCAATGCAGAAGTCTCGGCGTACCCGATAAGGTGGCTAAAATCATCAGAATTAAAGTCTTAGTGAATGATTTATTCAGTTGTCAAAATACAAGTGAAAGGGCTGACCTTTTCGTGGTTCGGAATTAACCCCTTCATTTGTTTGAAATGGGAGAGCGTTTTTTGGGGGTGTTTTTTCAAAATTTCTTGAAAAAATTTTATGCAAACAAAAAAGCCGCCTATTTCCCTCGTAATAGAGGTCAATAGACGGCGGGTAGAAATATTCATAACTTCGATTTACAATATGTTGTAAACAGGACGAAGAATTTGAACCTGCTGATTTGTTGAATGCGAATTTTATTATAATGCTTATCGACTTAACACAGCAAGCCACAATATCTTGAGAAAGTCCGATTTATTGGACAGATAGGATGCTACAATGTTCCCAAAAGCAAAAAGGGGAACATCATCATGGCACGTACAGCTGAGATTACTTTCAAAGAGTTTCGCCGTCGCTACAATACTGAGGACGCTTG
>JABLTQ010022432.1_pt1 | contig 79124 bp, 85 predicted proteins | sample 7160101 | NCBI WGS metagenome assembly JABLTQ01 (sample SAMN14651228, study PRJNA627086) | human gut metagenome | isolation source: feces | host: Homo sapiens | reverse complement strand
TCTGATACTACAGGTAACACATATAAATTAAAAATATGGTTAAGTTATGATAAAAGTGCTAACCAAAATGACTTATTAAATTCAAATATAACAACGCATATATATGCAAGTGGCAATAATGGTAATACTTGTCCAGGTAGTGTGGATACTGTAATACCTACTTTATATGATAAGATACTTGCAGATAACCCAACAAGAAACACAAGAGATACATATGATGCAGTATTTACAAATAATACAACAGGAACATTATTTACAGCAACAGAAAAGAATGTACATAATACTACAGATACAACAGTATACTATTATGCTGGAAATACAACAAATAACTGGGTTAAATTCGGAGGCTTCTACTGGAGAATAATAAGAACAAATGCAGATGGAAGTGTAAGAATGTTATACTCAGGAACTAGTCCTGATACAACAAGTGGTTATATTGGAAAAAGTGCATTCAACTCTTCAAGTAATAGTCCAAAATATGTAGGCTATATGTATGGAAATGATGATAGTTCTTTATTAAATGCAAGAACAAATACAAATAACAGCACAATAAAAACATATGTAGATAATTGGTATGCAAGTAACATGACATCATATACAAAATACCTAAGTACAACAGCAGTATATTGTAATGATAGAACAGAACAAACATCTGGAACATATAACACAGGTAGTACAAATTTCAACTATGCACCAAGTGCAAGAGCATATACAAGTTATGACCCTACATATGACTGTACTGAAGCAAGTGATGCATTCAGTGTAGATAACACAAGCGCAAAACTAACATACCCAATAGCTTTAACGACAGCGGATGAAATAATGCGTGCAGGTGGAAAAGATGATAATTTAACAAGCCCATACGCATGGTATTATTTAAATAGTGCAAATGGTAGTATAACAGGCGATAATGATTGGTGGTTGTTGTCTCCTGGCAGTTGGGATGACAGCCTCGCTTACGTGTTCAACGTGAGCGGTTCGTCCGGTCTTGGTTTGTTGTACGGCTATGACGTCGACTTCTCCCAGTGTGTTCGCCCGGCAGTCTCTCTCAAATCTTGTACTAAATGGGCTAGTGGAGACGGCTCATCTTCTAACCCATACACAATACAAGAAACTACAACTGGTTGTTAAATAAAATACATCCCACCTATAAAGGTGGGTAATTATAAATAAGGAGGTATGTTATGAAAAAAGGATTTGTTTCAATAGCTACTATGTATACTTTTTTAATAGTATTTCTAGTAGTAATTGCATCTATAATGGCTAAATATATAAATAGAAATAAATTAATTAATAATATACAAACTAATACAAAAACTGAATTAAATTTGAGGTATGATAATGAATAAGGGGTATGTATTTATTGAAACTATTATTGTAATTGCACTTATGAGTTTATCTATTGCATCAATTTACTCACTTAGTACTAAAGTAACTGGAGATATTGAAATAAGAAGATATTATGATAACATAAGCGATTTATATAAAACCAATATTATAAGAAAAAATATAAATAAAGATGTAATAACTAATTTAACTGGACATATTGAATTTAATAAAAATAATTGTACTTCTTATATGACTGCAACATGTAATCAACTCCTTAGTGAACTTGAAGTAGAAAATGTAATATTAACTAAAGATCCGATTAATACTCTTTTACTTAATGTAAGTACTATTCCAAACAGTATGCAAATGTATTTAAGAACTATAAATACTTTAGCAAATACTGAAAATAAAGAAAAATTAATAATTGTTAATTATAAATATAATGGTAAAAACTATTATGCATCACTTAAAATATAGGAGGCAAATTATGAATAAAAAAGGATTTACATTAATTGAATTATCTATTTCAGTTGCACTTCTTTCAGTGGTAATAATATACTTATTATATTTTCTTAAAACAGTAAGAGATGAAGATGTAGGAATAAACGCGGTTACTGAAATGGAACTTGACAAGGCAATTATATCTAAAACAATAAATAGTGATATATTAAATGAAGATAATATTAATAACTTTACTTGTTTAGATGGTTTATGTACAATATATTATAATTCAGGAAAAATAAAAACTCTTAAAGTAGGAGATAATACTGTAATTTATAAAGATATAACTGATAAAAGTAACCCAATAACTTTACTTAATAGAAATACTTCTTTAAATTATAGAATATCTTTACCAAGATCTTTAACTACTATATATAAAATAATAATTTATTCTGATGAAAATAATGAATATAATATAGATTTAGTGTCCTCTAAGTGACACTTTTTTATTTATAGGACTATCACTCCAATAAGTATACCTACTAAAACTATGAGTAATTTATTAATGAAGAATATCTTAAGGTTGAGTTTGTAGGGACTAAGTATTCCAAAAGACTGAATAAGTACTGATAAGCCACTAAAGTTTAATGCACCTATTATAAGTATGTATATATATTTAGAATTAATATTTAATTTACTAAGTAAGTTTATTCCATTAGTTATTTCCATAACTGAGTTAAATATTGAAGTAGTAATGTCACTTAAGTTTAAATAATTATTTAAAATAGAAGTTATAACACTAAATAGAATAATTGACCCCATTATAACTAATAAATTATTACTATTATTTATTATAGATTCTCTAAGTAAATTAAAAAAACTAGTTTTATTTTTTTCATTACAAGAATTATTATTACTAAGACTTTTATAATTAAATAAATAAACTATAAAGTTAGATAAATAACAAATTAATAAAATTTTAATAGAAGAAGTAAAACTATTTAAAAACACACTTACTACTCCTAAAACAAACATTGGATTAGGAAAGTAAGTTGAAGACATAACTATACTTGCATCATGTATACTTATCATTTTATTATTTAATAAGTCTCTTACATATTTAGCATTTGCTGGAAGCCCACTTATTAAACTAACAACAAAAATATCACTATACTTAAACCTAATTATTTTTTTTAAATTATCAAAATAATTAAAGTATGCTAGGATATCTGTTAAAACAAAGAATGAAAATAAACTAGGTAATACATTTCTTACAAATATATTTATTCCCTTATTAACTGAATTAATAATTAAACTAGGATTACTTAAAAATATATAAATTATTATACTAAATAGTAAAGTAATAAAACTTTTTTTAAATATTTCTATCATATTTAGTCCTTTCAGTGTTATAATATTAATATGACTAATAAATTATATGAAAAAATTAAGAATTTTATAAAAGCAAATTACAAGTTTATAATATTTTATATTGTTTTTATTTTGCTTTTTACAGTAAGTTTTGACTATGAAATATATACTCCAGGAGGACTAAGTAACTTAGATGATAGAATTATTATGGATGATGAGTATCCAAGTAAGGGAACGTTTAATTTAACGTATGTTAATGCTAAAAAAGGTACTATTCCAATGATACTATTAAGTTATATAATTCCTTCATGGGACCTAGTTAGTATAGATGATTCAAGAATTGAAAATGAAGACTATGATGAAATACTAAAAAGAGGTAAAATAGATTTAACTAGTGTAAACTCTAATGCTATAGTTGTTGCTTTTAACGAGGCTAATTTAGACTACAAAGTAGATAAAAATGATTTAACTGTATACTATGTATTTGATTCATCACATACTAATTTAAAAGTAGGTGACATCATTACTAAAGTTGACAATGTGAGTGTTAATAATGCTGATGAGTTTAGAAATATAATAAATACGAAAAAAAGTGGTGACACTGTAGAATTCACTATAATAAGAAATAATAAAACTATGAAGAAAACAGGTGAAATTTATGAAAGTGATGGTTCCTTATTAGTAGGAATATACTTAACTAATGTAATGGAAGTAAGTACTGATAAAAACATTAAGTTTAAATATAGTGGAAACGAAAGTGGTTCTAGTGGAGGACTCATGAGTGCTTTAGAAATATATAATAACATAACAAAGCATGACATAACAAAAGGGTTAACTATTGCAGGAACTGGTACTATTTCAAGTACAGGTGAAGTGGGTGAAATTGCAGGAGTTAAGTATAAACTAGCAGGTGCAGTTAAAAATAAGGCAGATGTTTTTATCGCACCTACTAATAATTATAAAGAAGCACTAAGTGAAAAAGAAAAAAATAACTATGATATCAAAATAATAGAAGCCAAAACTTTTAAACAAGTTCTTGAAAGTTTAGAAGATTTATAATATAATATCTTACCTAGGGGGAAAATATGAAAGAAATTAATTTAACAACTGAAGAATTAAATAGTATAAAGTCACTTTATAACGTAACACATATATATGGAGAAGTATCAGTTTATCTTTTACATGATGTAATACTTTCTTATTTAATAAGGGATGATTATGTAGTAGTTAATTATAAAGAAAAAAGAAAAGAAAAATATAGATATTTAATATATGGAAATGAAATGGATGAAGAATATGTTAAGTATGAATTTGATTTAATAACTTTAGATAATAAAAAAGATTTTATTGATAATTATTTGGGAGGTAAAAGATGTACGTTAAAAATGAAACATTAAAGTTAATTAGTAAATATACTAAAGTTAGTCATATAACTAAATATGCAAGTGAATTAGAAATATATAAAGAATGCACTTCTACTTCTAATATTATAGTCAATTTAAAACGCAAAAGAGTTGAAAATTGTTTATTGTACTGGGAATATGATGTAGTTAGTTCAACACCATTAATTAGAAGTATATTATTAACATTTATGCGTCATGAAGAAAATAGAGAAGAATTTATTACTAATATGGCTTCTAAAGAGTTGAAAATGAAGTTAAAGTAATATATAATTATATAGTAGTAAAGGAGTAATTATGAAAGTAACGAGAAGTGATTTAAGAGTAAGAATTATGACTATTTTATATCAAATAAATATATATGAAAAAGATAAAATAAGTTATGATGTAGAAGAAGTAATAAAAGAAAATGATAATAGTAATTCTAAGTTTGTAAAAGATATAGTGTATGGTGTATTAAGTAACCATGAAGTATTAGATAACATGATAAATAAATATTTAGATGGATGGAAAATAAGTCGTTTAGGTAATATTGATCAAGTAATATTTAGAATGAGTGTATATGAATTAATATATACAAAAACACCTAATATAGTATGTATTAATGAAGGAATAGAATTATCTAAAAAATATAGTGATGAAAAAGTAACTAATATGTTAAATGCAGTATTGGATAGAATATTAAATAATGAGGTAACAAATGAATAATGAAGTGTCTTTAACAGTAACAGATATTAATAATTATATTAAAAATATTGTTGATGGAGACTTCTTTTTGTCTAATGTAACACTAAAAGGAGAAATAAGTAATTTAAAGTTTCATACAAGAGGTCACTTATACTTTTCCCTAAAAGATGAAAACTCTAAAATTAATGCAGTTATGTTTAATTATAAAAATTTAGGACTTAATTTTATTCCAAAAGATGGAATGAATGTTATAGTAAAAGGAAAAGTTAGTGTATTTACTACTGGTGGAAGTTATCAAATAACAGTTAGTAATATGAAAGAAGATGGTATAGGTAACTTATACATACTTTTTGAAGAGTTGAAGCGTCGCCTGGAAAGGGAAGGCTTGTTTAGTCCTGAACATAAGAAGAAATTGCCTAGAATACCTAAAAAAGTAGGCGTTATTACTGCATCTACTGGTGCTGCTGTAAAAGATATTATTAGTACAATTAATAGAAGATTTCCACTAACTGAAATAATACTTTTTCCAACCTTAGTGCAAGGAGTAGGTGCTAAAGAGAATATAGTTAAAATGATTAATGAGGCTAACGAGTCTGATGTAGACGTTATAATACTAGGACGTGGAGGCGGTTCTATTGAAGACTTATGGGCTTTTAATGAGGAAATTGTTGCAAGAGCAATATATAACTCTAATAAACCAATTGTATCAGCAGTAGGCCATGAAATAGACTTTACAATAAGCGATTTTGTATCAGACATGCGTGCACCTACACCTACTGGTGCTGCCGAATTAGTAGTACCATCAAAAGTTGAAATACAAAGTTATCTAAACGATTACAAAGGTAGAATAATATCAGTAATAAATAAGAAAATAAAGTCTTACACTGATACATTTTCTAAACTAAAAAGTACATACATTCTAAAAAATCCAATAAGCATGTATGAAATAGATGAACAAAAACTAGATAATATGCTAGAAAAACTTGGTAGTATTATGACTTATAAATTAGAAAGAGAAAAAAGTGAATTAAATAACTTATCTAAAATGATAAGTCCTAATATGTTAAATAGATTAGATAAAGAAAAAATTAAATTGGAAAATATAGAAACTAAACTAAACTTATTAAATCCAGAGAATATTCTTAAAAAAGGTTACTCCTTAACACTTGTAGAAGGTAAAATAGTTAAAAGCATTAATAGTGTTAAAAAAGGTAATATAATTGATACAAAATTTAGTGATGGTATTATAAAGAGTGAAGTTTTATAGGAGGTAAATTATGGAAAAGAATAAAACATTTGAAGAATCTTTACTAAAGTTAGAAGTAATAATAAGAGAATTAGAAAGTGGTGAAGTACCACTTGATGATATGGTAAAAAAATATACTGAAGCTATGGAATTAGTTAAATTCTGTAACGAGAAACTTGCAAATGCTACTGAAACAGTAAATAAAATACTAAATAGTGATGGCTCTTTTACTGAATTTAAGCCTGAGTAATTTTTACTAAAAACTACCAAGTAAATAATTGGTAGTTTTTTCTTTATATTTTAGTAAACACTATTACTAGAGGTGACTAATATGAAATATATAAAAGTCCTAATAATTAGTATATTATTTTCACCTATTTTAGTACTTGCTTACTCAGAAAACATAATTCCAGGTGGAGAAAACATTGGTATAGAAGCACACACTGAAGGCATAATTGTAGTAGGTTTCTATAAAGTAAATGGTAAATATATTGGAAGAGACACACTAAATGTTGGTGATACTATTTTAAAAATAGAAGGAGTAGAAGTTTCTTCAATAAAAGAAATGAGTGATTTAATAGATAAAAATATTAAAAATAATAAGGTAAATATTCTTATAAAAAGAAATAATAAAGAAAAAGAAACTACTCTTAACTTAGTAAAAGAAGGAAATATTTATAAAACTGGGTTATATGTAAAAGAAAAGATTACTGGAATAGGTACACTTTCATATATTGACCCATCGACTAGAATATTTGGTTCATTAGGACACGAAATTGCTATAAGAGAAACTAATAACAAAATAGAAATAAAAAAGGGAGAAATATATGAGTCTTACGTAAATAGTATAGATAGAAGTATAGATGGACGAGTAGGAAGTAAAAATGCAAATATAAACTATTCTACAAGTATTGGAGAAATTTCTAAAAATACAAGTGTAGGTTTATTTGGTAAATATACTAGTTCCATAAACAAAGAGACTATACCAGTTGCTAAAATAGATGAAGTTCTAAAAGGTAAAGCAATGATTTATACAGTAACTAAAGATAAAGAAATAAATACATATGAAATAGAAATAACTAATATAAATAAAAATCTCATAAAAACTAATAAATGTATAAGTTTTAAAATAACTGATAAAAAATTACTTGAAGAAGCAGGGGGTATTGTACAAGGCATGAGTGGAAGTCCAATAATACAAAACAACAAAATAATAGGCTCAGTAACTCACGTTGTAGTAAATGATGTTAAAACTGGTTATGCAGTATTCATAAGAACCATGTTAGAAGAAGGAGAAAAGTAATTTTCTCTTTTTAAATTTAGTATATATAGAATTAATAAAAAAATAACAATGTTAAATTATAGGAAACAATATAATATTTGAAATAATAAGTAATAATATGTTATACTATATATGTAAGACAAAAGTCAAATATATTACTAAAAGAATACAACTAAGAAACGTTTCGTAAAATTTAAATGTTAGAAAGGAATATATATAAATAATGAAGAAGATTATATTATTAATTTTGTGCGTATTTCTTACAGGATGTAGTGTAACCGAGTGGGAATATGAAATAAATTCTGAATTTATGATATTTAGTACAAGTGGTCACAATGTATTATTTACAAATTCTTCCGATTATTTAGGAGATTTAGATTATACAGTAGTAGCCTTTAAATATAGCGAAAAATATCTGATATTGAATGTATATGAAAGAATAAAAGAGGAGTTTTACTATTATGTTATTGATATGAATGAGAAAACAATTTCAAAAGAATATGATAGCATTTTAGATTATGAAAAAGATTATGCTTTTGATAAAAATGATAACTTTACTAAATGGATAAGTACAACAACAAAACCTACTGAAGCGGAATATTGTGTAGAAAAGTATGAATGATTTAAAATGGAGGTTCAGAATGAAAAAAATAATAATTATAATTGTACTTTTTCTTCTAATAATTATCGTTGATATTAATAAACCAGAAAATCTAAAAATAGCTGACAATTGTGTAATCAGAACATATAATGGCCGTTCTATATTAACTGATGCAAATAAAAAGAACTTAATAGACGATGATAATTATACAATAATGCACTATAAATATAATAATGATTATTTAATATTGCATATATATGACGAATCAAGTGATACTATCTACTACTATGTTTTTGATATAAACAATAACAAGATATCTAATAGAATTAACAATTTTTCAGGATATGAACATGAAATTGAAAATGAAACTGGACATTTTACAAATTGGTTTTATTCTGATGGGTGCATGGTAGAATAATGCATATCACTTGTAATTATTTAGGAAATGGAAAATAAGCAAATCAAAAAAAGTATCTACTTACCAAATTGGAAAAATAAAAAAATACCAAGGAGATATATTATACAACTGTAGGAACTGTTAACAATGTTATAAGTGGTAATATAGCAAATAAAGTAGTCCCAACTAACAGAGGTTGGTTCCAACCAAAAAGATTTGTTTCAACATTAAAAAGTAAGTATTTTAGAAAAACTATATATCAAGATTTAACAAGTGAAACAGTTAATAGTGAACTAAACAAAAAAGAAAGTAAGATTAAAGAGTTGTGGAGAAAAATCTTTAAATAATAGAGGAGGATTAAATATGAAAAAAAAGAAAAAGAAAAAAGACTTAGAAGATATATTTGAGACAATATTATCAGTCATGGTTGGGTTCGCATTTTTCTGGTGGTTTGAACCTTTGATTCTTACACTAATTGACATATTCATTGTAAAAATACCAGAGGATAGTATACTTTGTAACCCATATTTCTTTTTAGGAGTAGAAGTTGGTTCATTCATACTAGCAATTATTCTATCGTTGATATTTGAAAGAATACTTTTATCTAAACCTAGAAATGTTAACCCATATAAGTTTGTATTAACTAAAGATTTGGTAAATGAAAAACTTTCTCTCTTAAACACTAATTTAACTAACTTGAAGTATGAATTAATTAATACTGATAAACTAGATAATGGTAATGCGAGTATATATAATCGTACTACAAATAAGTATAATAGTTTTATCTTAGTTTATGAAACTAGTGAGTTAAGTAAAAAAAATATCACTAATTTAGAAGATTATATGGAAAGATTTTACAATGATAATTATCCTAAGAAGAAAGTGTATACTGGTAATTACTTTGATCCATATTCTTACATTATACATTATTCTAAATTAATAATTGTAGATAAAATGAATGAAGATACTCAAAATTTGGTAAAGGATTCTATTATGAACTTGCCAGAGTTTACATATTTAACTGCAGTGCTTGATAAAGAAGAAAGCAAACTATACATTGCTAAAATAAGAACTGATATTGGAAGTGGTGACTTTAAAATGCAGTCAAAAGAAATAAAAGAACTATTTGATTTAAATAAGAAGAAATAGATTTAGGTCTATTCTTTTTCTTTTTATAAAGAATGGAGAAAAAGTTGAAAATAAAGTAAAATATTTAGCATTTACAAATATTTTCTATTTAAAACTTAAATTAATACTATTAATAAATATAATTTTGTAGTATACTTAATTTAGGAGGGTAATTTTATGTTAGAAAAGTTAAAACAAAAAAGACTTGAACTTTTAGAAGAAAAGATAAACAATAAAGTTTGTCAAATTTATATCTATGTTACTAATAGAGAAACAAATATAAAAGGAGTATATGGTGGGTATGTAAAAATATCTAATAATGAATTATTAGTAATAAGAAAACTAGAAAAATATTGTGAAGCAAAAGATGAAAGAGTAGAAATAATTAATGCAGAAAATAATAACTACTTAATAACTATTGATAAAAGGAGAAAACATATAAAAACACTAAAGTAATATGAAAATAAAAGAATATATTGATTATAAATATGCTAGTAAAATATATAATGAAATATTAACAAATGGTAAAACAACTAATGGAATAGAATACTATTATAAACCAAAATATATTAATAGTAATATTTTAAAATATTTAAAAGAAATGGTAAAAAAAGATAATGATGAGATAGACTTGCTTAATATAGATAATGAGTTATATTTAGTATATAAATTAATTGAAATAAAAGAGTATGATGTAGAAAATACTTTACAATTAAGTAACAATTAAATTTGTAGTTGTTACTTTTTTAATGTATAATAATTAGTGAGGTGTAATAATGAATGAAGAATTAATTAAAAATTTAAGTAATCAAATAAACATAAGTGAAAAAAGAATAAAGGCTTGTTTAGAATTATTAGAAAGTGGATGTACTATACCTTTTATAGCAAGATACAGAAAAGAAGTAACTGATGCTTTGAATGAAGAAGAAATTAAGCTAATAAGTGACGAGTACAAAAGAAACATGAATCTTTTAGAAAGAAAACTAAGTGTAATAAAACTAATTGATGAGAAAGGCTTAATGACTGAAGAGTTAAAAACTAGCATTATGAATGCTACTAAATTAACTGAAGTAGAAGACTTATATCTTCCATATAAAGAAAAGAAGAAAACTAAGGCTACTGAAGCAATTAAAATGGGACTAGAGCCACTTGCTAAAAAGATAATGTCTTTTCCTACAAGTGGAAGTTTAGAAGAACTTGTTAAACCTTACAATATGGACAAGGAAGTTGCTTTAACAAATGCAGGATACATAATAAGTGAGTGGATTAGTGATAATGCTTACTACAGAGGTTACATAAGAAAATTCATGTATAACACTGGTAAAATTGTAACTAAAGTTAAAAAAAATAATAAAGACGAAACTAAAACATATGAAATGTATTATGACTTCTCTGAACCTGTTAAATACTTAAAACACTATAGATGTTTAGCAATAAATCGTGCTGAAAAGGAAAACGTTATATCTGTTAAAATAGATTTTGACTTAGACAAAGTAACTTCTTGGTTAGAAAGCAAGATAATTAAAAATACTAACTCTTTTGTAGTAGATATAGTTAAAGTTTCTATTAAAGATAGTCTAAAAAGACTAATAATACCTAGTATTGAAAGAGATATAAGAAGTGAAGTTACTTCAGTTAGTGAAAAAAAAGCAATAGAAACATTTAGTAGTAACCTGTATAACTTACTTTTAACAAGAGGTATAAAAGATTCAAATGTAATAGGTTTTGATCCAGCATTTAGAACAGGATGTAAGTTAGCAGTAATAGATATGAATGGTAACTTACTTGATATTGCAGTTATTTACCCACATGAACCTAGAAACGATAAAGTAGGAAGTGCTAAAATATTAAGAGAATTAATTGATAAATATAATGTTAAACTAATTAGTATAGGTAATGGAACTGCTTCTAGAGAAAGTGAAGCGTTTGTGTCTGAAACAATAAAAGGTTTAGACGTTAAATACATAATTACAAATGAAGCAGGAGCTAGTGTGTATTCTGCAAGTAAACTAGCTATAGAAGAATTTCCTGATTTAACAGTTGAAAAAAGAAGTGCAATATCTATTGCTAGAAGAGTAGAAGACCCACTTAGTGAACTTGTTAAAATTGATCCAAAAAGTATAGGTGTAGGAGAATACCAGCATGATGTTAATCAAAGTAACCTGAGTGACGCTTTAAAATACACTGTAGAAAGTGTAGTTAATAAAGTTGGAGTAAACTTAAATACTGCTTCAAGTTCTATATTATCATATATAAGTGGACTTACTAAAAAAGTTGTAACAAGTATTATGGACTATAAAACAAAAAATAAGTTTGAAAGAAGAGAAGAGTTAAAGAACGTTAAAGGTGTAACACCTAAAGTATATGAACAAGCAATAGGTTTTTTAAGAGTACCAACAAGCACTAATATACTTGATAATACTGGAATACACCCAGAAAACTATAATGATGCAAAAAAAGTATTAGACTATCTAAAGTTAGACATTAGTGATATTTATAAGCCTGAATTTAAAAGTGCTTTAACTAACGCTAACGTAGACAAAGTAAGTAGTGAAACCAATGTAAACGCATATACTGTAGCAGACATAATAAAAGAATTACTTAGTCCTGGACTTGACCCAAGAGATGAGTTACCTGCACCATTCTTAAAAAGTAACATACTTACAATAAATGATTTAACTGTTGGAATGGAACTAACTGGAACAGTAAGAAATGTAGCATCTTTCGGTGCATTCATAGACATAGGACTTCACGATGATGCTTTAGTACACATCTCTAAAATGAGTAAAAGTTTTGTGTCTGATGCTAAAGACATACTTAGTGTTGGTGAAATTATAAAATGTTATGTAGACAAAATTGATAAAGAAAAGGGAAAAGTTAACTTATCTTTAATAAAGGAGTAGATTATGGAAAAATTAAAAATACCTTATCACGTTGGTATAATATTAGATGGAAATGGTAGATGGGCAACTGAAAGAGGTCTAAAAAGAAGTGAAGGTCATAAAGCAGGATTTGAAACACTAAAAATACTTTCTAAACACGTGTTTACTAGAGGAGTTAAAGTCTTAAGTGTATTTGCTTTCTCAACTGAAAACTTTAATAGAACTAAAGAAGAAGTAGATTACCTAATGAATTTATTTCTAAAAGGTTTTAAGAGTAGTATAAAAGAATTTAACAAAAACAACATAAAAGTAGTGTTTTCAGGAAGAAAAGAGCCACTTAGTGACAAAGTATATGAAAGTATGAAAAGTCTTGAAAAAGAAACTCTAAACAACACTGGTGGCATTCTAAACATTTGCTTAAACTATGGAGGGCAAACTGAAATAGTAGATACAACTAAAAAACTAATAAACGATGTACTAGATGGTAAACTTAAAACTGAAGATATAACACCAGAAATATTTATGAAAAACTTATATAACGATTTACCACCAATGGACTTTCTAATCAGGACAAGTGGAGAAATAAGAGTATCAAACTTTATGCTTTTTAGTCTAGCTTATGCAGAAATGTATTTTCCTCTTACATACTTTCCAGACTTTAAAGAGGATGAGTTTGACAAGGCTTTAGAAGAGTACACAAAAAGAGATAGACGTTTCGGAAAGAATAAGTAGTAGTACTTGTTTTTTTCTTTACATTAAGTTTAAACTAGGTTATAATATTAAACACAAGGGAGGTTAAATTATGTATGTAGATTATCGTATAATAAATGAAAAAGAAGTAGTAGCTATTAATGAAGAAGTAGAAAGTGTTAAAATAACTGGTCCAAATACAGGAGATATCAAAAAAGCTATGCTATTATACAATGAAATTGATGGAATGAAAATGAATATTATAATTCAAAATAAAGCAATGGAAGATTTAAATGATGAAATAGCAGAAACTAAAGAAACAAGAAATAAAGAAATACCAGGCACAATACTTAGTACTATACTTTTTGCAGTTTTTATTACAAATGCATTTCCAATAGGTTTTCTAATAGCAACTGGACTTATATCAGCTGTTGGTTTAACAGGAATTACTTTAAATAATAAAAAGATAAAAAATTATAGTATATATGCTGGAAAAATAGCAGAAGACCTACGTATTAAACTAGAAAAAAATGGAGAATTAAAAAAAGAGCTTAGTGAATTAATGACTGAAATTAAAATAGAAAAACTTAGAAGTGAGAAAAAAGAAGAATTAGTTAAAGCTTATAATGAAGGATTAAAGAATGAAATTGATTTTTCGTTTGATCATGAAGATGTTAAAACTTTGAAATTAAAAGGAAAAAATTTATAAAAAAAAGAATTTTAAAGAAATTAATGAGGAAGAATATACTTTAAAAATAGAAAAAATAAATAAGAATAATTAATTCTAATAACGAAATAAGTAGTAAGAATAAATGAATTCTTGCTTTTTTTCTATAAAGTGGTATAATATAAACTACACTTTTAAAGGAGGCAATTATGAAATACATAACAAAAGAAAAAATAATACTAGGTTTATTTAGTTTAGGTTTTGATAAAGTAGATAACTTGTTATATACTTATACTCTAAGCGAGATATTAAAAAATAAAGAGTTTAAACTCTTAAACAAAAACTTTAGTATATATTTTAAACAAAATATTTCTTATGATGGAATAATATATGAAGCAAAAAATGGGAATGTTTTAATAAGTAATTTATTACTTACTGACTATTTATCTAAACTAAACTTTAAAACGATAATTGATAAAAAACTATTTATACTAGGCTATGAAAACTTAGATAACTATAATTATTTAATTAGTGACAAAGAAAAAAGGATAATGAATTTAAATACTTATACAAGGAGGAATACATATGAGAAGTAGTTATGACTCTAACAAGGCTTTAGATTCAAGTAAAAATTTAAGTGTTGAAAATGTAGAGTTATCTATTAAAACATTAAATAGTGTTTTAGAAAAATATGAGTTACAAAGTAAGGCAAACAAAGAAATAATATCTTTATCTAGAAAGAAAGTTACAATATATTTAACAGCGTTTTTAACTTCTCTACTAAGTCAAATGATAAATTTTGGTTTTCTAACATGTCATATATATGGAGTAGTTAACTTAAGTTTATTAACTACATTCATATTATCATTTGGTTTTGTACTAAGTACTAAAAATTTTACAAAATATTTTGATAATACACTAGATAGTATAAGTGATTATAATAAATACAAAAAAGAAGAAGAAATAAATCTAGAAAATCAAGTTAAAACAAAATCATTAATAGAAGAGGAAACAAGAAAGTTAGATTTATTAATCGAGTCTGAATTAATAGAAAAAGAAAGGCTTGAAGAAAAAAGAAAGAATGAAATAGCTTATAAAGAAAATTTAAGAAAAGAAGAGTACTTAAGCAAAAATGAGGAGGATAAAGTTTTAAAAAGAAAGTAATGAATAATACTAAAACTATTAAAGAATTAGAAAGAGATCTAGAAAATTTTAAGTTATTAAGTAAAACATATAATGAGAAACTAAAAGTACTTGATAAAAAGAATAAACTAAATGCCATTTTATTTGTAGGACTCTTTATAAGTAAAACAACAATTATAATTTTATTATTAATATTAAATCTATCTAATTTAGGTATTGGTATATTTTTAATAAGTTATTTAAGTCTTACACTAGTAACATTAAATACCATTGGTAAATCATTACATGATATGAGCGAGTTTGATAATGTTAAAATTAATGAAGAATTAAATAAAATAAATATCTTGAATACTAAAGAGTTAATAGATAATTATAATGAAAAAGTTATTAGTGAAGAAAGAATAGAAGAGAAAAAGAAGAGTATCTTAGCATATAAAAGATATTTAAATAATCAAAAACAAATAGAAGAAAAAAATAATGTTAAAAAGTTAGAATTAAGGAGGTAAAATCATGAAAGAAAGTATAAGTTCTTATATTAGAAAAGAAGAAATGAATATGTATGAGTTAGGAAGAAAAACTAATCATTTAACAAGTTTATTAACTAAACTTAGAAAAGAAAAATATTATAATAATAAAGAATTAGACTATTCAAAAGAAAATATAAAAGATAGTAAATCTGTAGTTAGACATACAAGAAGTTGTTTACTAACCCTTGTATTTGCAACAATGATTACTGTTTATATAGGAAAGTTTTTCTTTGCTGTACCTCTTATATTTATAGGCATTCCTTTATATAAAAAGTACGAAGCAGATCTAGATGTAGATGAAAAACTTAAAAAAGAGTATGAAGACTTGTTAAAAAATAATAATTACTATAAAGAAAAAATAAAAGAGTTAGAAATGAGTTTAAAAGAACTTGATAAAGAAAAAGAAGTAACTCTAAAAAGAATTGAAGATAGAAAGAAAACAAGCGTTGCATATAGAAAACTTATAGAAAATGAAATAAACTATAATTATTTAGATAAAGATAAAATTTTAAGGAAGGTAAGATAGTATGAAAGTAGATGATTTAAAACTAATAGTTTTAATAAGTAAAATAGCAAAATTAACTAATATAGACATGAACAGTATTAAGTTAGAAGATAATAATACATTTCATTTATTAAAAATGGAAGGTTCTGATATTTTTGGTAATACATACAAACTAACATGTAACATTACAAATACTAACATTAATATAATAAGTTTAGGAAAAAATGTAACTTATATAAGAAACTTAATATACCTAAATAATGAAGTTGCACTTATTATAGAAGAAGCAGATAGTAGTATAATTAGTGAAAAACTTTATAGTGTAAATTCCAGTGATAAAACTATATTAGAAGAAGTAAAAGATAACAACTCCTTGAAGTTCATTAAAAAATAAACTCTTATTATAGTGAGAAAAAAAGTAAAATAAAAAGCAGATAACTATCTACTTAATATTGTAATAATTCCACCACCAACGAAGAATAGTAGTATAATTATTGTTGCTGTCCAGACTAATATACGTTCAATTAGTCTTTTTGTTTTCTTCTTCATATTAATACCTCAAAATAATTATACAATATTTTGAATAAATTTAAAAGTACCTTAATATACTTTAGTATGAAAAAATTAATAGATAAGAAAATAATATTAGTATCGAGCATTTTATTAGGACTTGGAATACTTTCTGGAATAATATTCTTTTTTATAACAACTTCACTTGATAAAATGATAGTCAAGAATATGATGAATGAATTTGTAAATATTAAAACTAATGTAACATTTAGTACATTTATAAATAGTTTTAAATATAACATAATCTACATAGTGATAATAACACTTAGTTCATTACTTGTTATATTCTCTCCTTTAGTACTTCTAATAAACTATTATAAAGGTTTAACTATAGGTTTCTTAATAAGTAGTACTATAAGTACATTTAAATTAAAAGGAATACTTTATTTTGTAGCAATACTATTTCCTCATCATATATTAATGAGTATATTATTGATACTCTATTCAAGTATAATGTTTAAATTAAGTTTAAAGTTATTAAAAGTAATGTATATGAATGAACCAATTAATCTTAATATCTTTATAAAGAAAGTTTTAATTCTCTTTCTAACAAGCCTTATTGTATGTATAATCATATCTTTATTAGAAATATATATTAGTCCTTTATTACTAGGCTTAATTGCTTAGTATTTTTTATTTAGTATTTAAGAAATATAGACAGATTGTACAAAATATTGTATAATAATAAACAGTTTGGAAGTGATAATATGAAAGTAGTAGTAGGAATGAGTGGGGGAGTAGATTCAGCAGTAAGCGCTTATTTACTTGATAAAGAAGGTTATGAAGTAATAGGTTTATTTATGAAAAACTGGGACTCTAATATAAATAATGATCCTGAAGGAATAACTGATGGAATATGCCCACAAGAACAAGACTTTAAAGATGCTAAAAGTGTGTGTGACTATTTAGGAATACCTTTATATAGAGTAGATTTTATAAAAGAATATTGGGACTTAGTATTTGCTTACTTCTTAGACGAACTAAAAAAAGGAAGAACACCAAACCCTGATATTATGTGTAACAAATATATAAAGTTTGACTTATTTAAAAAAGAAGCAAAGAAACTTGGTGCAGACTTAATTGCAACAGGACATTATGCAAGATTAGAGCATGGTAGACTTCTTCGTGGAGTAGACAACAATAAAGACCAAACTTATTTTTTAAGTCAAGTAAAACCTAGTGAGTTTAAAGATGTATTATTTCCAGTTGGTGGTTTAACAAAGCCTGAAGTTAGAGAAATTGCACTTAATGCTAACCTTCCAGTTGCAGAAAAGAAAGACTCAACAGGTATATGTTTTATAGGGGAAAGACATTATCAAGAGTTCGTTAATAACTACATAAAAGGAAAAGAAGGGGACATAGTTGATATAGACACAATGAAAGTTATTGGTAAACATCATGGTCTTATGAACTACACTATCGGTCAAAGAAGAAATGTAGGCTTGTCAGGCGATCAAAAACGTCATTATGTATGTGGTAAAGATACAGAAAAAAATATTCTTTATGTTGCATTTGGAGATGATAATAAATATCTTATGAGTAATGAAGCAGTAATTGAGAGCATGAATTATATAAGCGATTTAAAGCCAACATTTGCTACTTGTAAATTTAGATATCGTGGAGAAGATGTACCAATTACAATAGAATATATAAGTGATAATGAAGTTATAGTAAAATATGAAAGTGCTAAAGCAGTAACACCTGGACAAGCATGTGTAATATATTTAGGTAGCGAAGTAATTGGCGGAGGAATAATCAAAGAAGTAAGAAAAGATGGCACAAAACTTTGGTATTTATAATTAATAAAAATGGGTATAATTATGAATAATTTTATTGATGGGGGAATAAAATATGGTAAACGACAAGGCAATGGAATACAATGCTAAAGTAATAAAAATAGAAAGAACAATAGAAATATTAGAATCAATTGGACTTGATACAAAAGATTATAAAGTAGTACTTAATACTATAGAAAGTACTTTAAATGAAGAACACAAAACAAAATTAAAAGATAAATACTTTGGTATAGAACTTGATTATACATCTGCAATATCAAAGTTAAATTATCTTGAAAGTGAATTAAACGAATATGAAATATACTTTAAAGCATACTCATTTTGTAATCATGTAACAAATATACTTAAAAATATAAATAAGAATAATATAACTGAATACATTGATAAAGTAATTGAACTATTAACAGAAATGAAGTTATCTAATACTCTAGTTTATACTAAAGAAAAACAAGTATTAGAAGGCTTATACACAGTAACATATTATTTATTACTTTATGAAAAAATGTTATTAAATACTACAAAGCTATATGACTATGTAAGACAAAATGAAATTGATTTATGTTATTTAGATAAAATATTAATAAATGATATAAAGCCATTAAACAATGATAAATTAAATAGTATAATAAACTTATATAATTCTAATGGAATAAATACTCATTACATAGAAGAAGAAATATTAAGTGAAATACTAAGTATAAAGTATAATTATAATATCACAAATGAAATTACTAAGAAGTTAGATGTTATAAAAAAAGAAATACTAAATAACATAAAACAAATTAATAAAAGAGAAAAAGATAGATATGATATTGAATGTAATTTTGAAAATTTAGACGAAAATATAAAATATGGAAAAAAAGATGTTAAAGCAAGTGTACTTTCCTTAATCGCAGGTATTGCATTGTTAGGTGGGCCAACATTTGGAATAATTAAATTATTTCCACCATATGATTATAAAATACCGACCACAAAAACAATATATATAGAAGATGGTAGTAGTGAAACTATAGATGATGGTTATGCATGGAAAAGTAGTATATTTAATGATGATAAAAATGCACGTCTCAAAAAATATTATCCATATGAAAAAACTAAACTTGGTAATTTTCAAAGAAAAGTTGAATATAAAAATTTAAAAATAGATTCAACTAAAGATATAGAAGATAATTTAAGCATTGTTGATATAAGCGATATGGTTGATTCAACTTGTATTCAAACAAAAGATTCTTTGAATATAGATGACTTTTATACTGAACCTTATATGCAAATAGAAGTAACAAATTACGACTATGATAACTCTGTAAAAGATATAAGAAAAAGTTTTTTAATATTAGAAATAATTGCAATAACATTATTCTATGCTATAATTACAAGTATTTCTAATAGTATAAATTATGGAGATGGAAACCATTTATATTTAATGCGTAAAATAAAAAATTTAATTAGAAATATAGAATATTTAAAAGAAAAATTAGATGATAAAAAAGAAAGAAAATTAGATATAATCAAGATAAATGCTGAGATAATGAGTTTACTTGCAAATAATGAAACTCTATTAAATGAATATAAAAAAATATATAATAAAAATTATTATAATTTTGAAAATATTTCTAAAATAACTGAACCAAAAGAACTAGAAAACAAATTGAAACTCGAAAGAGAAGGGTAGTATAAACTACTCTTTTTAATATACATTTAATTTTCTTTTACTTTACACTTGACATACTACTGTAAACTGTTGTACAATTAGATTATAACATAGAAGGAGAGTGTATTAAAAAGAAATGACAAACTTAAATGATTTATTACAAGAATTAGGAATATCAAAGGTAAAACTAGCCAAATACTTAGGTGTATCAAGACAAATGATATATAATTATTTGGAAATAGAAAATTTAAATAAATGGCCAAAGGAGAAAAAACTTTTATTATTTAAATTACTAAATATAGAAGATGGTAGTGAAGAATCAATTGGTAAAATAAAAGTAACTGCTGAATACTTGGAAGATGTAGAGTCTAGACTAAATCAAAATGTAAGAAATACAGATGATGCTTCGTATTTTAATTTAAAAGATTTAAATAAAGAAGAACAAACACTAGTAACAGATTTAATTAATTTAATAAAAGAGAAGTTTACTGAAGAAAAAAACAAGAACACATATTATGAATTTTTATACTTATATCATGTACTTCAAAGTATAGATTCAATTCCAGAAATTAAGTACATTTTTGCATACTTATCAAAGACAACAGGTTTTAGTGATCCAATGGAATTTAAATTTGATGAAACAGCCCAGTTCATTCTAGAAAGCATTATATTTACTGCAATGAACTTATACAATAATGGAGGAGCAACTAAGAGCAAATTAATAGCATCTCACGAAAGATTTGTTAAAGAAATAGAAAGTACTAAAGAAGAAGTATTAAGTAGAACACAACAACTTACTACAGTTAAAATACAGGCTTTAAGAGAACTTGGTTATGACAAAATAACTACTGAAAATGCTCAAGAAGTAATTAATAAAATTGCAGAAATACAAACAAGAAAAGTTGTAATTGGAGAAAAACAAAATTAGGCTAGAATTTCTAGTCTTTTTTAAGTTGTTAATAAAGTAGAGTACAAATCTAAATTAATAAGTAATAATTCATCATACTATTTATTTCTTAAAAATAGAACTTAACATAATATATATTATCAGAACTTAAAAATAAGAAAGAAAACTAAAATAAATATAAGTTAATTAATACTAATACTAGTCCTAAAATCATTCCAATAATACTAATAACCTTATTATTATATTTATTAACTTCAGGTATCATTTCATCTATAGCCAAACTCATCATTATACCTGCAACTAAAATTAATACCAAACTAATCGTAACATCATTAATATAATTTTTAAGTAAAATATAAGACACAAATGCTCCCAAAGGTTCAGCAAGCCCACTAACCAAAGTTAAAAAAAGTCCCCTCTTTTTACTACCTGTTGCATAATAGACTGGTACAGCAATACTTATTCCTTCTGGTATATTATGAAGCATTATTGCAATACCTAAACTAATTCCTGTACTAATATCATTATAACTAGCCATAAATGTAGCAATTCCTTCCGGGAAATTATGTATCATTAGTGCTATCATACTAAGTACCCCTACTCTATAAAGACTATTTCCTGAAAGTAGGTGGGTTTTATAGTTAATTTTATTAACCAATATTTTACCTAATATAAACATAAATAATCCAGATAAAAACGCAAGTAAAAAACTCATCTTATTTAAAAGTGTCATAATACTTTCTGGAATAAGTTCAAATACACTAATAGATAACATAACACTTAAACTAAAACTTAAACTAAAAGCCAAAAACTTATTTTTATCTTTAAACTTAATAAATACTACCAAACCACCAATAAATGTACTAATACCTGCTAAAAATGATATTAAAAGTGATAAAGCAACATTACTCATAAAATATCTCCCATATAATAATATTAAATTATTTAAAAAAGAATTACAAAATAAAAAGAATATTATAATTATAAACTTAATACTCTTTTTTTATATTCACTAACTATAGAATCCTTAAGTAGTACATTCATATTACTTATACTTTCCCATGCTTCATCTATAGAACTTTCTTTATCATAAATAACATTTCCATTAATGTCATACACCACTACTCTACTACCTATTTGTACAAAAGAACAAAGTGTATTTAAATTATTAAACATAACTGTAAAATATATATTATCGCAATACTTACTAAAATATTTATTACCATAAATATCTATTAAAGAAGAATAATTATCTTTCTTATATAAAACATATATATCATCTATACTAATTGCTTTTACATGGTCTAAAGAGTCAATATAATCATGAATTAAAGTAGAATAAACCTTTTCATCTTCTCCTATACCGCATATAAGTAAATTCTCTATATTACTATTACTATTACTCTTCCCTTTAATAAAAATATTTTTTCCACTCATTTCTATATCCATTAAAGAAACATCATTACTATCAAAGTAAAGTACTCTATCATTCTCATTTTCACTAACAACAATATAATCATGATACACACTTTTTATATTAGCCTTAAAAGCAATTGTAGTTAAATTATTAGTATTTTTTGAATAAAAGAGTTTGTTATCGCCTCCATTTGATAAAACAATTGGATAACCTTCTTCTAATGGAATATAAGCGTTTGCATACCCTTCAAGATTAACATCATTATTAAAACTATCACACATATAATAACCTTGAAAATTATTTGTTATTGTTTTATCTTCTTCATAATAAGGAACAGAAGTCCAACATTTTTTCACAAAATACCCACTATTCCCATAAGGGTAAACTTCAAGTGCATTAAATTCAATAATTGTTTCATTTTCAAAGTCATATATATAATATAATTTTTCTTTAATATCTTCCTCAGTTATTTGAAGCAAAAGTTTATTTTCACATAAAACACTACTATTAATCACATCATCAAATATAATTTTTCCAGTAGAATTTGTAATACTATATTTACCATTATCTTTCTTATCAATATTATAATATTTAAACTCAGTAGTACTCTCTATAAGAGCATCATTATTATCTTTTTTATTATCGTTAACTAGTTTAAATGTGAAACCACTACTAAAAATTGTACCGGCGAGCATTAGTGCAATAACTTTTTCTTTTTTCACTTTTCATCACCATCTGGTACAATATTATATACTAAAACACATATAAAATCAATTATTATTTAAAGAAAGTACATTACTACTACTAACAAAGTCTTTTAACTCATTAAAATCTTTACATTCACTAGTTTTAATATAACCATCTTTATCTATATAAGAATAAACACTTTGATATTTAAACAAAACAATATCATTGTATACCATATACTCATCAAAATAAGAATGCGCTATCATACTACCATCTAATAAATTACTTCCAATAATATTACCTTCTATATAAATATAATTATCACTATTAAACAAAATAACATCTTTATCATAATTAATATTACTAATTATTTTATTAGCATTAACATCAATAATATCATAGAATGTTTGATATAAATTACCTTTATTAACAGTATAATAATAACACAAATAAATATTTTCATCACTTTTTATACTAAACTTTAAATTTTTAGCACTTATTTGAGTATTAACAAACTCACCATTATTTACCTTATATAGAGTATCCTCTTTATCACTTCTAATAATAACATAATTAAGAAGTGACTCTTTAACTGTTCCATCAATATCCTTAGTACTATTATTAATCGTATCAAAAACAGTACATATATTATCCTTATCTAAGAACAAAAGTCCTAACTCACTATTTTTTACATATGAGTTAAACTCTTTATCAAATAAATAATTTCCATTTAAATCCATTACATTAGTCTCAGTTACTAAACTCTTCTTTGAAGTTCCATTACTATCAACAATATCTAGTTCTTTAGTATTATTTACTAAAATATAATTATTAAATGTATCAATTGAAGTAGAGTTAATCATAATTTTTTCTCCACTTATTAAATCAAATAAATAAAATACCTGATTTGTATAACTATTACAAATAACTTTATTATCATTAACTATATTTACATCAATATAGTCATCCTCTAAAATATTACCATATTTGTCTATTAATTTATATATAACATCATTATCATTTTTAAATGTTCCAACATAATAATTATTTTCTTCTTTATAATTAATTATATGAACAAATCCATCTACTTTACTTAAAATATTATTTAAGTCATTATAGTCTAATATTGCTGAACTACTACTAACAGGAACATCCTCACTAGTTTTATTATTGTTAAACTCACACCCACTCATTAAAGAACCAGTTGCTAGTATATTTATAGATAAAACTATACTTATTAATCTTTTCTTGTATTCAATATTCAATTATTAATCATCTCCCCTATAAATAAAGTATAACCATATTTCATAAATAATTCAAGATTATGCTAATAATTACCACTAAACTTTACTATTTATTTGCATTAAATTAAATATTCAACCAATAATAATAACAGGTGGTGATATAAGTGGCTAACATGAGAAATAACGCTAGAAATACTAGTAGAAACAGTGCTAAAAATAATGCACGTAATACTAAAAAAACTAGTGCTAGAAGTCAATCTAGAAATCAATCTAGATGTAAATAGCTAAAAAAAGGAAGACGGTTAATAATTGTCTTCCTTATTTTAATTTATCTAAATAACTCTCCCCTAGTCCTAAAGTATTTTCTATTCCAAAATTCTCCAAGATAGTAGCACCTATACAAGCAAAACTCTTTCTCGTAGCTAGTTCTCCTCTGTACTTAAAACTTTTACTAAAAAATATTATTGGAGTATATTCTCTAGTATGATCAGTTCCTTTATATGTTGGATCATTTCCATGGTCAGCAGTAAATATAACTAAGTCATCATCTCTTAATCTATTTAAGAAAGTAGGTAAGTAATAATCTAATTCTTCTAAACATTTTAAGTACCCTTCCCTATTTCTTCTATGTCCATAACTACTATCAAAATCATTTAAATTAAGAAATAATAAACCATTAAAGTCACTTCTTGCAAAATCATTTAGCTTAATAATACCATCAATATTATTTTTAGTTTTAAGTCCAACACTTATACCCGTATCAGCAAATATATCTTTTATTTTACCTAATGCTATCACATCATACCCTTTATCACAAAGCATTGTCATAACATTTTTAGGTGGTTCTTGAGTAAAGTCTTTTCTATTAGGTGTTCTTGTAAAGTTACCAGGTTTTCCTATAAAAGGTCTAGCAATAACTCTTCCAACCTTATATTCTTCATTAAAAACAAGTTTACTAATCTTTTCACAAATACTATATAATTCATCAACAGGAATAACATCTTCATGGGCAGCAACTTGAAGTACTGAGTCAGCACTGGTGTATATAATTAACGCACCAGTTTTCATATGCATTTCACCAAGTTCTTTAATAATCTCTGTTCCACTATGAACACAATTACCTATTACTTCTCTTCCTGTTACTCTTTGAATTTCACTAATTAAAACTAAAGGGAAACCATTAGGATAAGTCATAAAAGGTTTATCATAAACTACTCCCATCATTTCATAATGACCATTCAAAGTATCTTTAGCTTTATTAATTGGTTCTAATTTACCATGATAACCTATTTTATACTTGTTTTCATGTTTCACTAAATCAACTAATCCTAACTTTTCAAACACAGGCAAATGATAATTATCATTTACTAAAATATGTCCTAAAGTACTAGCGCCTTCATCTCCAAACTTCGACGCATCAGGCGATGCTCCTACTCCTAAACTATCCATTACTATCAAAAAAACTCTTTTAAACATAATCAACTATCCTTTCTAGCTCTAGGGTGAAACCCTAAATAATTTTCTTTTAATACATCATTAACTACTTCAGTATATATATTAGTTGTACTAATATTTTCATGTCCTAACATTTCTTGAATACTTCTAATATCTGCTCCTCCTTCAAGTAAATGTGTTGCAAACGAGTGTCTTAACACATGAGGAGTAAGCGTTTTCGTAATACCTGCACACTCTTTAATATTTTCTAGAATAAAATTAAATCCTTGCCTAGTAATAGGCTTACCATGATTATTTAGAAATACTTCATCATATGTATTTCTCTTTAATAGTTTATTCCTATACTCACTTAAATATATTTTTAAATAATAAGCACACACTTCTCCCATAGGAATAATTCTATCCTTTTTACCCTTACCAGTTACTCTAACTAAACTATTTTCAAAGTCTATGTTAGAATACTTTAACTTAACTAGTTCACTAACCCTAAGTCCAGTTCCATACATAAGTTCAAGCATTGCCTTATTTCTATAATCAAATTGAGTAACCAACTTTATATTAAGTAAATTATCTACTTCACTTATACTCAAATAATTGGGTAACAATTTACTCTTTTTTAAAGTAGTAATGTCTTCCATAGGATTAACTCTAATATAGTTGTTCTCCAATAAGTAGTTAAAGTACCCTTTTAAAGAACTAATATGTCTATTAATAGTACTAACACTAGAGCCTTTTAAAGACCCGATATAGCCTAATATATCATTCTTAGTACAATTAACCACATCTAAGGTAAAAAACTTAAAAAAACTATCTAAATCAAACTCATAACTAGTTATAGAATTAACTCCTAACTTTTTCTCAGTTTTTAAAAATATTATATAATCATCCAAATAATTCATATACCTCACATTATAATTATATAACATAAATAAAAAGGAAGTAACATAACTTCCTTTTCTTTACATAATATTAACAACCATTTTCAGTTTCTAAAATTATATATGGCTTTTCTGGACTTCCGTATTTACTAGCCTATTCAACACATGAGTTTATACTAAGTACCGGACGAACTAAAACTGAGGGATCGGATATATCACGAGACTCTAATTGTCATATTCCAAAATCATCGTCTTCATTTATCGCATATATGGATGAATTATCAAAGGCAGGCTGGTTACTCTAAATATGAAAATGAAAAAAATAACATTCCAACTAAATATTAAATAAATTACCAGGTTTTTATAATACGAGTAATGATTATATATTACTAGAACTAATATCAAAAATGCATACAAAAAAAGTAAAAATTATGGTAAAATAATAACTAGGTGATTTTAGTGGAAACTTTAGCAAATAAGTTAAGACCAAATACTCTTAACAATATAGTTGGACAAACTCATATAGTTGGTGAAAATAAAATACTTAATAATTTAGTTAAAAATAATAAAATATTTAATATAATATTCTATGGTAAAAGTGGTGTAGGAAAAACCACAATAGCACTGATGCTTATGAATGAGTTAAAATGTTCTTATAGAATGTTAAACGCTACTATTAATAGTAAAAAAGATTTTGAAGTAGTATTTGAAGAAAGTAAAATGATAGATAATTTAGTTTTAATAGTAGATGAAATACATAGAATGAACAAAGATAAACAAGATTTATTACTTTCTTTTATAGAAAGTGGTAAATTAACTCTTATAGGACTTACTAGTTCTAATCCATTCCATTCAATTAACCCTGCAATTAGAAGTAGATGTCAGTTAATAGAACTAAAAGAATTAACTGAAGATGATATATTTAATGCACTTAATAGAGTTAAAGAAGTATATACAGATATTAATTTAACAGATGAAATAAAAAGTCATGTAGCCAAATTAAGTGCAGGAGATTTAAGATTTGCATATAATCTGGTAGAATTCTGTTATAATAGTTTTGGTCCTAATTTTACTATAGATAATATTAATGAAATAAGTCCTAGAACAAATTTATTTTATGATAAAAATGAAGATGGATATTATGATGTAATAAGTGCATTTCAAAAAAGTATAAGAGGAAGTGACGTAGATGCTTCAGTCCATTATTTAATGAGACTAATTGATGCAGGAGACTTTGATATACTTTATAGAAGAATGCTTGTTATTGCCTATGAAGACATTGGTCTTGCTAACCCTACCCTTCAAACTAAAGTATTAACTGCAATAGAGGCGTCTGAAAGATTAGGCTTGCCAGAACTTTATAAACCCCTTACTCAAGCAGTAATCGAAATGGCTTTAAGCCCAAAAAGTAATACTATTGAAAAGACTTATAGTGCAGCATTAAATGACTTAAAAAGAAACAACGTTGGTAGAGTTCCAGAACATATTAGAACAACTAGTCCTAACTATAAATACCCACATAATTATAAAAATCATTATGTAAAACAACAATATTTACCAGACAATATAAAAACAAGCAAATACTATTATCCGGGAGATAATAAATATGAACAAGCAATGTACGAATATAACAAAAAAATTAAAGGAGAATAATTAATTTTTTGTAACGAATGAAAGTCCAGTATTTGGACTTTTTAGTTTATTTAAGTGCTCTATATAATTCACTACACCATTTTGCTTGTTAATATTAATTCTTCATTAACAATAAATTCTCTAACAACAATATCATTATTGTTTACATATTTAATTAACCACTTATTATTCTCTCTTACTAAAAGTATTCCAGTTGTTTTATTGTGAAACTCTTTTCTTAAATTAATATCAATATAATTCATATATGTTTGTATTTGTCCAATATGTTCTTTCTTAAGTTCAGTTACTTTTATCTCTACCACTACATAGTTTAAATCAACTGTATTAAATAAAAGCACGTCTATGTAATTATAGTTTGAACCTATTTTGATTTTGTACTGACTTTTTACATAAGTATATCCATCACCTAAAGATTCACAAAATAAAGTTGGATTTTCGTCTATCCATTTTTGTACCATTTTTTCTGAAAGTTCCCCATTGATTTTTAAGTTTTGTAATACAACAGGCGATGGAATCTTTTTATTCGGACTAATTACTTCACTAGTTTTTAACTTTTCTTTAATTTCTAACGGAAGCCTATTATATTCACCAGACTTTATTCTTAATCTTAATTCACGTTTTGTCAAACATAATTTATTTGATAAATCTAAATAGTATTTCATTTCTGCAATATTTTTTAACTGCATTATTTCACATACATTTGACCAAGTAGTATTTATGTTTTTAAATTGGGCCGCCAATGGCGTCCCTTTTTGAATAAGCAAATAAAATAATCTCATTCTTTTTAACATTCTAGTTGAATATCCTTTTCCAAGTTCACTAGTAAGTCTTTTAGAATACTCTTGAATGAGTCCATCACCATATTTAGCTCTTTCTTCTCCACCTTGTGCTTCTACTAAAAGTTTTCCCACATTATAGTAACTTTCTAAATCTTTTTGATTACTCTTGTATTCTCTTACCTTTCTTCCTATAGCATTATCAACCAAAATATTCTTTATTTCATTGTAATAATTCATTTTAACCCTCCTAAACTATTATTTTCTCATTATCAGTTATAAAACTTCTGATAGTTATACCATCATTATTTATATATTTAATTAGCCATTTATTATTCTGTCTTACTAGAAGTATTCCAGTTGTTTTATTGTGAAACTCTTTTTTCAAATTAACATCAACATAATTCATATATGTTTGTATCTGGCCTACATATTCTTTCTTAAGTTCAGTTACTTTTATTTCTACTACCACATAATTCATATCCATTACGTTAAATAATAAAACATCTATATAGTTATAGTTTGCACCTATTTTGATTTTGTACTGACTACCACAATAAGTGTAGCCCTCACCCAAGGCATTACAAAAATTTATTGGGTTTTCATCTATCAATGCTTGCACTAATTTTTCAGTTAATTTACCATCCACCCTCAAATCATGTAATACAACAGGTGATGGTACTTTCTCACTATTACTTATTACTTCATTACTTTTTAACTTTTCTTTAACTTCCACTGGAAGTCTATTATATTCATCAGACTTTATTCTTAATCTTAATTCACGTTTTGTCAGACATAATTTGTTTGATAGATCTAAATAATATTTTATTTCTTCAATATTTTTCAAATATAATATTTCACATATGTTAGACCATGTAATATTTATATTTTTGCATTGGTCCGCCAATGGCGGACTTTTTTTAACAACTTCAAAAAATGTTCTCATATATTTTAATCTAGTCACAGTATATCCTTTTCCAAGTTCACTTGTAAGTCTCTTAGAATACTCCTTGATGAGACCATCACCATACTTAGCCCTTTCTTCTCCTCCTTGTGCTTCTACTAAAAGTTTTCCGCTCGTTTAATAACTTTCTAAATCTTTTTGGTTGCTTTTATATTCTCTTACCTTTCTTCCAATAGCATTATCTACTAATATATTCTTTATTTCATCATAATAATTCATAATATCTACTTTCTTACGGAACATAAGTTTTAATCTTATATCTTTTTTTACTTATTTTTACTTCAATAGTTCCATCCACATCAGTTCTAAATAATTTTGTATTATCTAAAATATCAAGAACACTCTTATTAGGATGTTTATACATATTGTTTTCTCCTACACTAATAACTGAGTATTTGGGTTTAATCACATTTATAAAATCAGTACTAGTTGAAGTATATGATCCATGATGTCCAACTTTTAATATATCAACATTAGGTAAAATATAATTATTTAATAAATACTCTTCTGTTTTAATACTAGCATCTCCCATAAATAAAAACTTATAGTCATATATATTAAAAAGTAATATAGTAGAATCATCATTTTCATTATTAAATACATTATTATTTAAAGAATTAACTTTTATATTATCTATAACAAAATTTTTTAACCTCAAAACTTCTTTATTATTTATTTTCTTTTCAATATTATTAATATTACCTTTATTAATAAAAACTTTTTTAACACAAAAATTACTTAATAGTTCATTTGCTTCACCAGCATGATCGTAGTCTCCATGTGTAAGAAACAAATAATCAACTTTATTAATTCCAATTCTTCTAAAGAAAGGAATAGTTTTGTTTTTAACAATATTACTTTTATAATTCTCATTAAAACTAACTATACCACCAGTATCAATTAATATTGTCTTATTTAGGTGTTGTGTCACAACCAAAATAGAATCCCCTTGTCCTACATCTAAATAATAAATATAAGTATTATTATCCATATACGGTCTAATTTTAAAAAATATAAGTAAAACTATTATTAAGTATAAACATATCTTCTTTTTAAATTTAATATATAACATAAGTATACTCAAATAAATAAAAACAAATATTAAATTAATCCTAGGAAAATAAATAATTATTTTAAACTTGTTAAATAATAATGATAAACTTTCTAACAAATTAGTAGTAATATTAAGTATTGAATAAAACTTACTAATTATAAAAGTAAGAAGTGTTAAAGGAAAAACTACAAAACTAACTAAAGGTACAAAAACTAAGTTAAGTATAGTTCCTAATAAATTTGTATATCCAAAATAATATATACTAAGTGGTAAACTTGCAAAATAAGAAAGTAAACTTACCTTAAACAAACTAACAAAATAGTTTTTACCTTTTAATAAATCACTAGAAAAAATCAAAAAGAAAGCAGCAGTAAATGATAAAATAAAACTTAAATTATATATAATAAATGGATTAATAATAACTAAAATAATAAATACTAAATAAAGTATATCAAGTGTTCTAATATTTAAATAAAACACTTTATTAATACTTAATAAAAAAAATAATAAAGTTGCTCTTAATATTGATGGTGAAAACCCAGTTATAAATGAAAATAATAAAAGAAAAATAAATATTAAAACATAATTTAAAATTTCTTTGAATCTTAACTTCTTAAGTATAAATAAAAGTATAGAACTAAATATAGATACATGTAACCCACTAAGTGCAAACAAGTGACTTATTCCATTTTCTCTATAACTAGTTAAAACTTCATCACTTATAAGTTCAGTTTTGCCTAATATAAAAGCATATAAATAAGTACTATCTTTATAACTATTTACATGTTTAATAACTTTATTTTTTAATTTAATAAAAGAATTACTATTTTCTTTAAGTATTTTAATATTATCTATTTTCAAAGTATAATAAACTCTTTTATTATATAAATATTTTTTATAATTAAACAAATATGGAACTGTATTATTTTTAGGTGACACTAACTTTCCTTTAACAATAACACTGCTTCCAATATTAACTTTTTTCTTAAAAAATTTATACTCATCATTTTTAAAATAATAACTACCCACTAGTTTTTCTTTACAAGCAAGTTCTAAATTCATCTTATCTTCTTCTATTTTATAGTTATCAATAGAACACAAGAAATCTTCTTCACTTCCTTTATAAACACTTTCATATTTAGGTAAAAGAGTTACTATAAGAGCATATATTATAACTCCAACTATAGTAACTCTATAAATATTACTCTGTAGTAATATAGTCCTTAATTTTATCATATAAACTCTCTCCTATACCACTAACTTTCATAATATCTTCTTTACTAGTAAATAACCCAACATTCTCTCTATATTCAATTATACTCTTTGCTTTACTTTCTCCAATTCCATTAATACTAAGTAACTCTTCTAAAGTACAAGTATTTATATTCACAATTGTATTTTTATTACTATCATTCTCTTTTACAATATCACTCTTATCATTAGTAATAACATCACTTTCTTTAACACTAATATTACTTTTATTATTTATCTTAATCTCCTCTATATTTTTCTTATCTTCTATCTTTTCTAACTCACTAATATTGTTTATTATAATAACATCTTCATCCTTTAATACTTTACTCAAATTGATATATTTAGTAACAGCTTTTTTAGTAAGTCCACCAGAGGCATTTATCGCATCTACTACTCTCTTACCTTCTTCTATCTTATAAACACCAGGACTTTTTACTTCCCCTTTGATATCAACTGTAATATATTTAATAGCTTCCTCTATTTCTAAATTATTAGTTTTCTTTTCTTCTACTTCTAAATCATATACTTCACTTTCCTTTAACTCTTTATTAGTATTACTTATATAAACAAAAGAAAGCCCGGCTATAACAAACATACTAATAATCGAAAGTATTAATTTCCTATTAAATAACTCCTTAACTTTTTTCATATTTCACCTCCTTTCCAAGAACAATTTAACATATTTATTACACATTGTCAAAGTACTATTTTTAATAAATAAACACATTTTATACCCCACAAACCACGTTTTTTCGTTAATCTTTGTCTAAAAAACCCATTCAATTTTAATAAATACTAAAAAAGATAGAAAATTTACAAAATTTCTATCTTATTAGCAATTAACTGATATTCACTCAATCTTTTTTCAACCTTACCATAAAGCCTTATAACACTACCTCTTTTTAAATTACTATATAATTTATATTGATTAGGAAATAAAATTGCATTAATTTTTCCAGTATCATCACTGACACTCATAAAAGCCATTTTTTCTTTTTTCTTAGTATCAACCACTCTAATATTTTCAATAAGCAAAACCAAATTAACAAACTTATCAAAGTACTTAGGAATATCTTTTATAGTAAGAACTCTTTTAAACTTAGTAGTTGGATGATTATCTAAATAAAACATATAACACATGTATGTATAATTAATTAACTCTTCTTTGGAATACTCTTCATGCATTATTAATTCAGGCACACTAATTAACTCTTCATCTAAAGTACTAGCAAGTTTAGAATATTCTATTAAATTACTTAAATTCTCTATCATTGTCTTCTTATTAATCCCAAACTCACGAAGTGCATTAGCCAAAACCAAAGTCTTTATATCATTCGGACTAATTTTATCAAATAATCTTTTAACAAAATCTAAGTATGATTTAAATAAACCATTACTTCTCTCACTAATTATAGCATCAACAACATCTTTATTAATACCTTTAATAATAGTTAAAGGCAAAATAACATCACCATTATAAACTATATATTCTTTAGTAGACAAGTTAACACTAGGATACCTAAAACACACACCTAAAGTTTTACCTTCATTAATATATTCATTAGTCTTAACAGGATTATTAACTTCATCCGTTAACAAAACACTATAAAAATAATTAGGAAAATGTGCTTTTAAATAAGCCATTCTATAAGCAATAACTGAATATGCAACAGAGTGTCCTTTATTAAATCCATAATTAGCAAACTTTAAAATCAATTCATAAATAAGTTTAGCCTTATCTTCTTCTATTCCATTACTTACACTTCTTTTAATAAATTCACCCTTATATTCTAAAATAACGCTCTCTTTTTTCTTACTCATCGCACGTCTAATCGTATCAGCCTCACTATAACTAAAACTTGCTACTCTTTTAAGTATCTCCATTATTTGCTCTTGATAAATAATAATCCCATTAGTTTCACTTAAAATACTTTCTAACTCTGGAATAATATAACTCGCTTTCGTTTTATTAAATCTAACACTTAAAAACATAGGAATACTTTCTCTTGGACCAGGCCTATAAAGTGCTATAGAAAGAATTAAATCATTAAATGAGCTCACTTTCAAACTATTAAGAAAACCTTTCATACCACTACTTTCAAACTGAAATATACCAAAAGTATTTGCATTCTTGAAAATATCTAAAGTAGGCACATCATTCAAAGGAATATTATTTAGTTTAATATTCACATTCTCATTTATACTAACCATTTTAACTATATTATCTATAATAGTAAGATTTTTAAGTGCAAGTAAATCTATTTTAAGTAATCCTATACTCTCTAAATATTCCATAGAATAACCACTTACTATATCACTACCACTCATATATAAAGGTACTCTATTCATTAAAATTTCATCACTTATTACAACACCTGCAGCATGCACACTAGTATGTCTTTTAAGTCCACATAATTTATTACATATCTTAATTAAATCATAGTATTCATTATCATTATTATATACTCTCATAAATTCTTTATTACTTTTAAGTTCACTAAAACTCACTTCATCATTAATAGTCTTAGTTATCAAGTCTATCTTATTAGTATTAAAATTAAATATTCTACCAATGTCTCTTATTACTTGCTTAGGTAAAAGAGTACCAAAAGTAATTATATTAGCCACTTTATATAATCCATACTTTTCTTTTAAATAATTAACAACTTTATATCTATTTAAATATTCTATATCAGTATCAATGTCTGGCATAGTAACTCTATCTTTATTAAGAAATCTCTCAAATATCAAATTATACTTAATTGGATCTATTTCAGTAATACCTAAACTATATGCAACTAAACTTCCTGTAGCACTTCCTCTTCCAGGTCCAACTACTATATTATTTTTTTTAGAGTACAATATAAAATCATAAACAATTAAAAAGTAATCAGTAAATCCCATATTAGTAATAATTTCTAACTCCATATTAAGTCTACTAGAATAATTACTAGATACTTTTCCTTCTAGCCTTTTATTTAATCCCATATTACACAAATTATATAATAATTCTTTAGAATTAACTGAATAACTTGGAAGTTTAAACTCATACTTAGGTAGTTCAATATTAATTAAATCACTAAACCTCTTAGTAGTTAATACATCTTCTTCACTTATTTCATAATCTAAATAATTATCATAACTATACTCATTAAAAGACTTTATTTCTTTACCATCTCTTATTAAATTAAGATAAACTAAGTATTCATTATCCTCTTTATTTATATATCTTACTTCTTTCATATAGACAACTTTATCACTTACTTTTAAAGCACTGATCTTACTTTCTTTATCACTATATGATAAATACACTTCTTTAAAATAAGTACTTAAAATATCTATTTTGTCATATGAACTAATTACACAAATTAATTCTCCACTATGTTTAACTATGTCTTCATTAGTTAAACCTCTTGTATTTCTAATACTAACCAGATTAAGCAAATTTTTGTATCCTATATAGTTTTTTGCATAAAGTATAGTATTAAAATCTTGAACTAAAAATGGAACTCCAATAATAGGTTTAATATTATTCTTTTTACATAAATTAATAAATTCCAAACTACCAAACATGTTTGAATCTGTAATACCTAAACTAGAAACATTATTTTTTTTAGCATATAAAACCAAGTCTTCTATTTTAATAAGACTACTCAAAATTTCATAATGAGTTTTTATATTAAGAGGTATATAATTCATAACACATTCCTTTCATTAACATTATATAATATTTTCAAAAATAAAAAAAGAGGTTTCCCTCTTATAAATCATTTATTGTACACTAGCACATGTTGGAGCACTACTTCCCTCACCTTTTTTAATTACATTATTTTTAGCAACAAAACCAGTATCACCACTAGCTTTTAAATTAGTAAATGTATCATTAGTTTTTGCAGTAATATCATCAACTGTAATATTTGTGCTACTAGCTTTCTTACTAATAGAATAACTTCCATCACTTACAGAGAAACCAGTCACATTACCCTTATTATCAATTGCAACACAATAACTTACAGAATTATTACTAAGTCCTAAATCATCAGTACCTTCCATGCCAGTAACATTACTAAACACATAAGCACGATTATTTTTTAAACTTTCTGAAATATATTTAGTATTAGCTGCTTGTAATACTCTTTCAGCTTGTTGAACAAATGAATTTTCCTTTCCTGAATTAAACATTGATAAAATATTTGGTGTTACTAATAATAACAAAATTGCAAGTATTGCTATAACTGCCAATAACTCTATCAAAGTAAAACCTTTCTTATTAAACTTTTTCATTTCCAATCATCCTCTCCTTTACCTTAAAAGACATACTTGGAAGATATATCTTTCTTTACCATGTCTTCATTATAGCAAATTTCATCTAAATAAGTCAACACTTTATAAAACATTTTTATCAAGTTTACATCTACTCCTTAGTAACATTCATAAAAGCATTAATAATGTCTATTCCAGTACCTATTTTATCAACTTTATCTCTAAACCTTAAACCATACCTTTCTTTCATTTCATTTACCATATTTTCTAAGTTTTCATTTCTATTAAGACGTTTATACCAACCACTATTTTCTCTTAAGTATCTTAATAAATTCTCATCTTTATAAATACTTTCTTTAACATCATATCTCATTAATCATCAAAAAACCTTTCTATACTCTTTTCACTCTTCTTTACACTTTTTTTACTTTCTTTTTTCTCATTTCTAGATAAAACTATTTCTTCTAAAAAACCAAGAGTCTTTTCCAAGCTAGAAATATTTTCTTCTAATTTATCAATATCAATATTTTTTAAATTACTTAGTACCGATTTAACACTACTATTTACTTTACCATCTTTTTCTTCAGTTCTAAACTGTTTCCATACTTCACTATCTTCTCCATAAATATCATAAGTTTCAAATAATTTCTGATATGTAGTTTTTCCACTATTAACACTTTTAGATAAATATGTATTTCTTTTTAAAAAATCTTTAAAATTTTCTTTAGTACTCACTCTTATCCACCCATTTAATAATATGCTACTTAAATCTTTTTTTTCGCATTTTCATAATAACTATAATATTTATCAGATGATACTACTAAATGATCTATTACTTTGATACCTATTATGTTCCCAGTTTTAACTAATATGCTAGTTACTTCATCATCTTTTTCACTAGGTGTAACATCTCCACTTGGATGATTATGTATCAGTATTATAAAAGATGCACTCTCTTTAATAGCCTCTCTAAATACTTCCCTAGGATGTACATTAATTGTATTAATTGTTCCTTTAAAAAGCTCACACTTCTTTATTAATTTAAACTTATTATCAAATAATAAAATTAAAAACTTTTCTTGTCTAGCATTAACAAAATCTCCTTTAACATAATTAAACATATCATTAGTACTTTTAAACAAGATTTTGTCTCTATCAATTAGTGACCTCTTAGCAAGTTCAAAAGAAGCTAATATAGTACTAGCCTTACTTAGTTTAACACCACTAATTTGAGTCAAAGTATGAAGTGTCATCTCTTTTAAATTTTTAACTCCTCCAATACTTTTAAGTATCCTAGTAGATAACTCATTAACAGATTCATTTTTATTCCCAGTTCTTAAAATAATACTAAGAAGTTCTGAATCAGATAAACTTTCTACTCCTAAACGACTTAACTTTTCTCTAGGTTTTTCTTCATTTAACATATCTTTAATTTTCATTACTTACCTTCCTATAAAAGTAACTAAAGTTTAATATATATAATACACACTAAATAAATATTAATCAAGTATTTTTTTTAAAAGTTTTAACTCTTCCTTAACAATAAGATCAACTTCTTTTAAATTATCACTATTCTTTATAAGATTATCATAAGTTCTAACTTTATTATAAAATTCTTTATTATTAATATTAACCTTTTTCATATAAGTACTAGACGTCTTAGAATACATACTAATTAACTTATTATACACTTCTTTATCTAAAGTAACACCTATATATATTTTATATAACTCATCCTCTTTAGAAATAACATAATTATTATAATTCCTAGTTGTTTTAATAACTCCATTATAATTCTTAAACGCCCCTTCCTGGAGAATATAATAAGTAACATAACTACACTTGTTCTCAAAGTATTTAATAGTTATAAATGCTACCAAAAAAATAGATACGCTAATTAATAGAAAAATTATCTTTTTATTCATAAAAATTCACCCATAATTAGTATATCTAATAAATATAAAATAAAATGTCGAAAAAAAACTAAAACTAGTTATTAGTCTTAGTTACTTTTACTGCTTCTTTTCCTTTATAGAAACCACATTCTGTGCAAGCACGATGAGGCATTAATGGTGCACCACAATTAGGACAAGTTACTACTGTTGGAGCCTCTTTCTTTAAATGAGTTCTTCTTGCTCTTTTAGCAGTTTTACTAACACGTCTTGCTGGTACAGCGAATAATTGTAAATCTAATTTCATCTTTTTCCCTCCATATCTAACAATTTTTGTAAATCACTTAGTGGTGAATTTACTTCTTCTTTATCATTTTCTTCAACTAAGCTCCATCCATTTCCTTCACTTATAAAATTTGCATCCTCTTTTACAACACGAAGTGGAACTTCCAATATAATATTTTCCCACACAATTGCAAAAATATCAAGTGAATTTTGCAAAATTAATGGTTTTTCGTCACTTTTTGGCTCTTCTTCTATGTTTTTATCAATAAAAATATCGATTGGATATAAAACATTCTCCAAACTTCTAGCACAAGTAAGCACCAAAGTTCCAGTAATATTTAATTCTAAATGATATAAATCATTACTAACTCTATTAATAGTACCCTTAGCCTTTATGTCTTTTACGTCTTTTATAGGAGTATCTTTAAGGTCTTCACTTGCAAAATTAATATCCATATCTATTTCTAGTTTTTCTTTACTATCATTCTTAAGTAAACTAATATCAAACATATCTAATTCCTCCAGTAACAACATTATACCATAAAACTCTAAATAAGAAAACTGAAAGTTTAGCACCCACTTTTAGTACTTTTCAAAATAATATTTTTTTGATAAAATATGTACAGGTGATTTTATGCAAATAATAGGTATTGTAACTGAATATAATCCATTTCATAATGGACACTTATATCAAATAAAGAAAATAAAAGAAATGTATCCCGACTCAGTTATAATAGTTGCAATGAGTGGTAACTATACAATGAGAGGAGAAATAAGTGTACTTGATAAATGGAATAAAACTAATATAGCTATTAATAATGGTATAGATATAGTTCTAGAAATACCCTTTATATATAGTAATCAATCAAGTGATATATTTAGTTATGCTGCATTAAAAATGTTAAATGAATTTAAAATAGAAAAATTAGTATTTGGTAGCGAAACAAATAACATAGACTTATTATCACTTGCCAGCAGCGTACAAATAGATAACAAAAAATTTGACTCTTTAGTTAAAGATTACATGAGTAAAGGTTATAACTACCCTAGTAGCATTGGAAAAAGTATATATGAATTAACTGGAATAAAAATCAAAGAAAGTAATGATATTTTAGGAGTAAGTTACATAAAAGAAATACTTAAAAATAAATATAATATTAAACCAATAAGTATTAAAAGAACTAATAATTTTAAAACTAACACTAAAAAAAGTAATATAATAAGTGCTTATGAAATAAGAGAGTTTTTAAATAAAAATGAATCTATTAAAGAATATGTTCCTAATAATGTTACACCATACATTAAAAAAGTTGACTATGAAAAACTATTTAATTTAATAAAATACAAAGTAATAAGTGAAAAAAATTCTCTTAACAAGTATCATTTAATAGATGAAGGAATAGAAAATAGAATATATGAAGGGGTTATAAAGTGTGATAACTATGATGATTTAGTAAAATACATATCTAATAAAAGAGTTACCATAAACAAAGTTAACAGAATACTCATAAATATATTTGTTGGACTAACTAAAGAAGAAGCAAATAACAAAGAATTATCTTATATTAAAATATTAGGTTTAAGTAAGAATGGTAAAAAATATTACTCTAAAATTAAAAAAGATATAAATATTAAAGTATGTAATAAATTTGAAAAAGATATAATGAACACCGAACTAAAAGCAAGTTATTTATATAGTATAATTACTAATGACAAAAGTATCTTTAATAGTGAAATTATAAATCATACTATAACAAAATAAGATGCAATCACGCATCTTATTTTATTACTCTAGATATACTTTCATATTTTAAACTATCATTATTTAGTACTTCTATATTATTTAAATTATTATCTTTAACTTGCCTTATACCATACTCTAAACCAAATATACCATAAGCATTATCTTCATTTTTATAAACGTTACCACCTTTTAAATAAACTAAATAATAATTATTTTCCTTAATATCAACCTTTTTACCTACTGATATATCAACATACTTATACTTATTTAAATTGTTTTTATTTACAGAGTCAATCTTTTCTTTTTCTCCAGTTGTTAAACCATTATAATACTTTTCATAAGAAATAGACCCTCCTAAACGATAAAACTTAACACTTTTATTTTCCTCTAAATTACCTTTATAGCTCTTAATAACAGTCATATTACCATATGTATAAGGTAAAACATACTCATTAGAAATATAGCTATAATTATCTACTCCTGTAATCTCAACAATTTTAACAATGGCGATATAATCAGCTAAACTATAAATAACACTACTATCCGCATAATTATATAAAGTATCAGCTTCACTATTAATTACTAAAACATTATCTTTAACTTCATTACTAGTATTTTCTTTCACATCAGAACTAGCATTTTCCTTGTTTTCACATCCAGTAATCATTACACACGCAAGCAGCAAAATACATAAAAACTTTTTCATTCTTTCTTCTCCCTTAATATAAACTATTTAATGTATTATGATCAACTAATTGAACTGTTTGAACTGCTCTTCCAGCACCAAGTAGAGACTTTTTTTCATATATGTATACCTTCTTTCTAGGATGACTATAGCATAAATGAAAGTAAAAGTCAATTATCAATTAACATTACAATTATAATATATAAAGCATAACCAATTTATTTATATCTTATTTTATTTTAGGTTTAAAGTTAACAGTAACATACCTAATACTCATATCACTTCTTTTTAATTCTTTCTTAATACTTTGTTCTAACTTATAGACTTCATTAATATTAATATTATTTTTTAAAATCAAATCTATTATAGCATCATAGTAGTGTCCATACTTAATTAAAGTAACTCTTCTTATTTTATATAAATTACTTTTAATAATTTCTTTAACAGAATTTATTTTATTATTATCAGTTTCCACTTCTCCTAAAATACTACTAACATTTTTAAGAAGTATTTCTATTCCTACTTTAATACTCATAAAAGCAATAACTACACTTCCAATAATATCAGCATATTTAAAATACTTATTATCGCTTCCTAAGAAAGAAATAAGAATAAATACAAACCCTAAAATAGAATTATACATATCATATCTACTCTCTACTCCATTTGCGAGTATAATATTACTCCCCATTTCTTTTCCCTTTTTTAGTAAATAAGTACTTAATATAAATTTAATAACAATAGTCATTCCAATAACCACTAAAGCACTTTTATTGGGCACTTTTATTTTCCCATTAAATGAAGTAACCATAATACTAAGTCCAAGCCAAATAATAAAGAAACTCATTATAATACTAGTTAAATATTCTATTCTACCATGTCCATAAGGATGTTCTTTATCTGGTTTCTTACTAGAAAGTTTATCTCCTATAAGACCTATAATATCAGTTGACATATCACTAAAAGAATGTACAGCATCTGATATAAGTGTTTTAGAATTACCTAGTACACTTCCAATAAACTTAACTATTGTAAGAAATAAATTAACAATTAAACTTTTTAATAATATTTTAGAACTCATATTTCTCTCCATTCATTTTATATGAATTTATTTAGCATCATACCAATTATCACCAATATCACTTTCAACCTTAAGTGGTACTAATAAAGTGTATGTATTTTCCATAATATTTGTTACTAATTCTTTAGTTACTTCAAGTTCATTCTTAGGTACACTAAACACTAGTTCATCATGAACCTGTACTAACATCTTACTATTTAGGTTTCTTCTTGTTAGTTCTTTATCAATTTCTATCATAGCCTTCTTTATAATATCAGCCCCAGTTCCTTGTAAAGGAGTATTTAATGCTATTCTCTCTCCACTTTTTCTAATAATATAATTAGTATTCTTTAACTCATCTATTACTCTTTTTCTTCCAAATAAAGTTCTAACATATCCATGTTCTTTAGCAAAACTAACAATATTATCCATATACTCTTTTACTTTAGGATACATCATTAAATACTTATCTATATATATTTTAGCCTCTTTAGGAGTTAAATGTAAATTTTCTCCAAGTCCAAAACCACTAATACCATAAACTATACCAAAAATAACAGCCTTTGCAGTTCTTCTTTGTTCCTTAGTTACTTCATTAATTGGTACATCAAACACATCACTTGCTACTTTAGTATGTATATCTTCTCCAGTATTAAAAGCATTAATCATATTCTCATCTTTAGAAATATGTGCCATTAAACGTAGTTCTATTTGAGAATAATCTGCATCTAATAAAACACACCCTTCTTCTGGTACAAAAGCCTTTCTAATAATTCTACCCTCTTCACTTCTTATAGGAATATTTTGTAAATTAGGAAGTACACTAGAAAGTCTTCCAGTTCTAGTAATAGCTTGCTTATATATTGTATGTATTTTTCCATCTTCTAAAATATAACTCTTTAATTTATCAGTATATCCACTCATTAACTTATATAAATTTCTATATTCTAAAATACACTTAATAATTGGATGCATATCATAATATTTTATAAGAGTATCATGATCAGTTGAATACCCATTTTTTCCTTTTTTCTTTCCATGAGGTAAATCTAACTTTTCAAATAAAACTTCACCCATTTGTTTAGCACTTTGTATATTAAATTCACATCCAGCATATCCATAAATTTCCTTAGTTAAATCACTAAGCCTTTTTTCTAAAGAATCATGTAACTCATCTATTACTTCACTACTAGCCCTAATACCATTTATCTCCATACTCGCTAAAACACTTACTAAAGGCATTTCTATATCATTAAACAAATTAATCATTTCTTCATTAACAAGTTCATTAATATATTTACTTTTAGTTTCATAAATATACTTACTCTTACTAGATAAAATACTATAAAGTTGTTCATTACTTACTATAACACTATCATTCTTAACTATACTATCATAAAAAGGAATATCATATCCACAAGTATTAGCAATATAAGAAATATCATCTTTAACATTATAATTAAGTAAATATGTTGCTATCATATTATCAAATTTACAATTATTAAGTACTATACCATATCTTCTTAAAAAACATATACTCTTCTTTAAATCATAAGTACTATCTGCATAACTAAATATATCTTTATTCATAATAACAGCATCTTCACTAAGTATATAAGTATTCTCTCCATCATATATAGATAACCCTACAAACTTAGCAGTATGATAGTTTTCATTACTAACTTCTAAATAGAAAGAAAATGGTTTACTTATATTCAATTTATCATTAACTAGTACATAACTTACTTCTTTTCTAGGATTATTAATCACTTCACTATCTAACTTCTTAAGCATACTAAAAAACTCTAAATCTTTATAAATATTCTTTAACTTAGTTAAATTTCTATCCCTTAATTTAATATCATTAAAACTCATATTAACAGGTACTTCTTTATATATAGTAGCAATTTTTTTACTAAAATAAGCACTTTCTTTTCCTTCAATTAACTTATCTTTAGTTTTACCTTTAACACTATCTATATTATCATATAAGTTCTCAATAGTATCATATTCATGTAATAAATTAAGTGCAGTCTTTTCACCTATTCCCTTAACACCAGGAATATTATCTGATGCATCCCCCATAAGTGCCTTTAAATCTATCATTCTAATAGGCTTTAATCCATATGTATCAAAAAAAACTTGTTCATTCATTAATATATAATCTTTTTGTTTAAGAAGTTTTACATTTACATCATGACTAATTAACTGAAGTAAATCCTTATCACTACTAACTATAGTTGCATCATACATATCATCTTCATCAGCCATTCTAGCAAATGTACCAATTATATCATCTGCCTCATAATTATCTACTCCTAAACTAACTATTCCCATTGCATCAAGTATATCATAAGCAATTGGAAATTGTTTTAATAAGTCTTTTGGTGTTTCAATTCTTCCGGATTTATATTCAGCATACTCTTCATGTCTAAAGTTTTTTCCTTTATCAAAAGCCACTACTACATATTCAGGCTTCTCTTCATTCATAATTTTATTAATCATATTAACAAAACCAAATAAAGCATTTGTAGGAAAATCTTTACTATTTTTCATTAAATTTCCACTATAAGCAGTAGCATAATAACTTCTAAATAACAAATTATTCCCATCAATTAATATTGCACGTTTCATATTTCACATCCTCACTTATTATTGTACCAAAAAATAAGTAACTTAAAAAGATTAAATTACTTATTTCTTAAAAAATTATTTCAATTTGTTATATTAGCATCCACTTTCAGTTTCCAAAATTGTGTATGGGTTAGTTGCTGATCCATCTCCTGCATTATATAAAGTACAAGATTTGAGAGAAATGGCTGGACGCACGGCATCAGCGTAGTCGACGTTGTCGACGCTGCTGCCGCTCAAGAGCACATGGCCGTAATTCCAGTGCCAAACACGAGCGTAAGACTCTTTCCAGTAAATAGGCGACAAGGACCACCATTCTGTTGATACTTGAGTTCCAGCGCTATTACTAATAAACCATGCATAAGGAGTATTCATTATTTGGCCTGCTACCCCACCGGCAAATGCTATTTCATCTGCTGTCATTAAAGAAACAGGATAATCTAGTTTTGCACTTGTATTGTCTACGCTGAATGCATCTCTTACATCGCTACAGTTGTATGATGGATTCGCTTTCGCTCCATCTGTATCATAGTCCATTCTATAGTATGGTGCAAAGTTGAATTTTAATGATGGACTCGATGAATAATTATATGTTTGTCCTGTTCCTTCACTTCTATCATTACAATATACTGCACTTGTACTTAGGTATTTTGTATAATTTGTTAAGTTATTTTTATACCAATTATCTACATATGTTTTTATTGTACTATCTGTTGTATTATTTCTTATTGTATCAAGTGATGTATCTTCTCCATATTTATATCCTACATATTTTGGACTATAACTGTTGGTATTAAATGCACTTGTTCCTATATTACCTGTTGTTGTATCATGACTTGTTCCTACATAAAGTAGTCTTATACTTCCATCATGGTTTGTTCTTATTATTCTCCAGTAGAATCCTCCAAACTTTACCCAGTTGTTTGTTGTATTTCCTGCATAGTAGTATACTTCTTTAGGCGAAGTTGTTATACCTGTTATACTTTCTGTTGATGTAAATAATGTTCCTGTTGTAGTTGCAGTTAAAGGTGTTGCAAAGTCATTTGCACCATTATTATTGTTACTTCTTGTACTTCTTGTTGGGTTATCTTTTAATATTTGACTTAAAAGTGTAGGTTGTTCTGTTCCTTCAGTAATAAATAACTTTCCACTTAGTTTCTTACCCATATCGTCACTTTGGTCGACACTCTCATCGTTTGCATACTTAAATTCAATTGTATAACTTTGCGTTTCTCCTTTTCCTATAGTAACATTTTTAGCTAGTATTGTATCTTTAGGTGCACTTGACTTTGGTACATCTTTAAACTCAGACATATTGTATCCACCATCTACACTAGTTATTTTATATTGTAAATATCCTGTAGTTACAAATGTATTTACTAAGTCTTTTATAACTATGTTATATTTATAAGTTTCATTACTTTCATTCTTTACTGTAAAAGTTTTACTATTACTCCATCCTGGTGTTATATCATTTCCTTCAATATTACCATCACTATCTGTAAATATTATTTTTAAGTCAGCACTACTTACTGAAACATCTTTTCCCTTTCCTATTATTTGTGCTGTAAAGTACGCTAGTGTTACACTAAGTACTACTACTAGTAAACTAGCAACCACTAATATTGTTTGTTTTTTCTGCATAAATTATTCCTCCTTTTATTACATAACAAAAAATGGGTAGACTTATTCTATCCATTTTATTTCATGCAAAAAATTATTTACTTTTAAGTTAGTTAGAATATATAGTAACCCCCCCCATTTAGTACTTTATTTTGTACTAATAGAGAAATATAACTTAATTTATTTACATAATTATTAGTCATATTTTGTGTCCTCCTCTACCCTAAACTACTTTAATTTTATCATTATCACATAAACAAGTCAAGCGATAATTGACTACTTTCTGGCATATCATCAAGTGCACCAAGTCCTCTTAGTTTATCAATCAATGTTTGACTGACTTTTCCTCTCATTTGTAAGTCTTCAATACTTATAAATGCACCTTTATTTCTTTCTTCAACAATTTTCTTTGCAGCAACATCTCCCATTCCATCAAGTGCTATAAATGGTGGAATAAGCCCTTTTTTATCAGGTGTAACTTTAAACATCAAAGCATCACTTTCAGTAATACTAATATTTGTAAAATAGAAGCCTCTTTCTATCATTTCGTTACACATATATAAACTTGATAATGTATCATCTTCTTTGTTAGATCTATCAAATCCTTTACTCTCCAAAAGTTCTATTTGTGCTTTTACTGAGTTTAAACCATTTTTCATTGCATTTATATCAAATGAGTGCTCACGAATACTTAAGTAAACTCTATAGTAATATATTGGATGATATAGTTTAAACCAAGCAACTCTTATACCATTGATAACATAAGCAGCAGCATGGGCTTTAGGAAACATGTACTTGATTTTTTCACAAGACTTTATATACCACTCTGGTACTTTATGTTCATTAAGAAGCGCCTTATATTCAACCCATTTTTCAGGTTCTTTTCCTACTTTACCTTTACGAATAAACTCACTCATTTTAAATGATTTACCTTTATCAATTCCACAAGATATAAAGTAGTTCATTATATCGTCACGACAACCAATTACCTTAGAAAATTCACAAGTTCCATCAAGTATTAAGTCTCTAGCATTTCCATTCCAAACGTCAGTACCATGAGATAATCCTGATATTTTAATTAAATCTGCAAACTTCTGTGGTTTGATTTCTTGAAGCATATTTATTACGAAGTTTGTACCAAATTCTGGTACGCCAAGAGTACCTGAGTAACATTTAATTTGTTCTCTAGTAACTCCTAAGGCTTCAGGACTATTAAACAAGCTTATTACTCCTCTGTCATCTAAAGGAATATCATTTATATCTATTTTAACATCATCACTTAAATACTTTAATACAGTCGGATCATCGTGTCCAAGTATATCTAGTTTAAGTACATTTTCTTCAATATCATGGAACTCAAAATGTGTTGTAAACCAAGCAGCTTCAGTATTTTCAGCAGGATACTGGTATGGTGTAAAATCAAATACATCTTTATAGTCAGGTATAACAATAATTCCTCCAGGATGTTGTCCACTTGTTCTTTTAATACCTGTAATACCTTTTGCAAGACGTTCAATTTCACATCTTCTCATAGTAATACCTTTGTCTTCGGCATAACCTTTAACAAAACCATAAGCAGTTTTTTCTGCAATAGTTGAAACTGTTCCAGCACGATATACATTCTTTTCACCAAACAATACTTTTGTATAGTTATGAGCTTCAGCTTGGTATTCACCACTAAAGTTAAGGTCTATATCAGGTGTTTTATCAGCATTAAATCCTAGGAATGTTTCAAACGGAATATTTTGTCCTTGTCTTTTCATAAGAGTACCACATTCGCAAGTTCTTTCTGGAAGATCAAAACCAGAGTCATAGTCGTTTACTAATGGAACTCCATCTATTTCAAATAAACTTTTTTTACAATTAGGGCACACATAATGTGGAGGAAGTGGGTTAACTTCAGTAATACCACAGAATGTTGCAACCAACGATGATCCTACACTACCACGAGATCCTACTATATAACCATGCGCATTTGAGTTTTCAACTAGTCTTTGTGCAATCAAATAAATAACATCGTATCCACCATTTATAATACCAGTAAGTTCTTTATCGAGTCTTGTTGCGATTATCTCTGGAAGCTCTTCACCATACAACCTATGAGCATTTCCATAAACAGTATCTTTTATTATTTGAACTGAGTTTTCCATTCTAGGTGGGTTAAGTCCAGGTTTGACAATTTCTACTGTACCAAACATATCAGCAACTTTATTAGAGTTAGTTACTACAATTTCATAAGCCTTTTCTTCAGGCAAAAAGTCAAACTCTTTTAACATTTCATTAGTAGTCATTAAGTATGCATTAGGTACAGTTTTAATACTTGGCTTATTTAAGGGATGTAAGCCTCCTCCAGATTGTTTAGTTCTAACAAGTATTTCTCTATATATATTGTCTTCTGGATCAAGTGTATGCACGTCCCCTGTTGCAACAACCATTTTTCCTATCTTATCAGCACATCTTATAATCTTATTAATTAAAGCATACAAGTCACTCTTACTAGATACTTCACCACTTTCAACTAAAAACTCCATTATACTAGGTGGATTTATTTCTATAAAGTCATAATACTTCATTATTTCCATTAACTCTTCTTCAGTATTTCTCTTAGCCGCTTCAAAAACTTCACCGAACACACATCCTGAACCCAAAATCAAACCTTCTCTAAATTTGTTAAGCAAACTTTTTGGTGTTCTAGGAGTTTTATAGAAATACTCAGTTGTTGCATAACTTATTATTTGGAACATATTTCTAAGTCCTATATTATTAATTGCATAACATGTTAAATGGTAAGGTCTGTTATTTTTAAAAGCTAAAGTTGGGTCAACCATATTTCTTAAATCACTTATTGTTTTATAATTACTTCCTAAATTTGCTATCATTTTCCAAAATACTAAAGCAGTCCCCTCAGCATCATAGTCAGCACGGTGATGACCCGACTCATCAAAGTGTACTCCATATCTTTTAGATAATGCAGTTAAATTATGTTTTGTAGCATCAGGATTTTGTGCTTTACTTATTTCCATAGTATCAATTACTACATTAGAAAATTCCCCTAAATTATATTTTTTATAAGCACTTTCCATAAATGATATATCAAATCTAGCATTTTGCGCTACCATTGGTAAGTCACTAATCCATTCTTTAAATCTCTTGGTTACATTTTCTTCATTATCTTTATCCTTTAACATTTCATCAGTTATATTAGTTAAATTAACTATTTCACTTCTCAAGTTCATTCCAGGATTAATTAACTCATCAAATCTATCAATAATTTCCCCATTTTTAATTTTAACAGCACCTATTTCTATCATTTGGTCTCCTGCTGTAGCATTAAAACCGGTTGTTTCTGTATCAAATACAACGTAAGTACTCTCTAGTAATGGATAATCACTATCTTTGTTTATTATTAATACTTCGTCATCCACTACAAAGAGTTCTACTCCAAAATATACTTCCAAATCTTCTTTAGCCTTATATACTTTAGGAAAACATTGTATCCCATTTTTATCAGTTATACCAATACCCCTCATACCTAAACTTCTTACTTTTTTAAGTAATTTCTTAGGCTCAATTAACCCATCCATTTGACTCATTGTAGTATGACAATGTAATTCTACTCTTTTAACTTCAGCATCATCTACCCTTTTAACAGTATTTCTATCAAATGTTTCAATATCCCTAATATTAAATACTAACTCTCCAGCAAAAGTATCATTTTTAACATACCCTTTCATTTTATACCAAGATCCTTCAGTAACTCTTTTCATTAAAGTTTTAGTAATTTCTTTATCTTTAGTAAATACTTTTGCAAATAAACTATCAGTGTAATCACTTATCTTATATGTAATTATATTAAACCCTTTAGCTGTTTCTTTAAGTTCCACCCCAAAAACAAATACTTCTATAGTAACATCATTCATTTCAGCAATTATATTTTTAAGTTCAAAAGTTTTACCTTTAATTTCATTACCAAATATCAAAGTACTCTCTTTCTTTTCTAAATTAACATCACTTGCTTTATAATCACTTTGTTTAATAAGTAAAGATGCTTCATTCTTTTTCACTTCATCAAGCACTCCTTTTACTTCTAATCCAAGATAACCCATTCTTCTTAAAAATGCAGTTAATTTAGGTTTAATATCATTAATTTTATCTAACTCTACATTATTAGATACTTCTATATTTATAATATTATCATTTATTTTAATATCATCTTCTTTAATACTAGTTAACATAGGACACTTTTCTTGATATTTTTTAAATATATAACTAACATAATCATTTAGATATAAATTACTATCATGTTTAAATACATAATAAACTCTTCTAGCTTCTTTAATACTTTCACTAAGAGTACATATAGTATCAAATAATTTAACATCTATCATTTTAGGTAAAGTAATATAAAGAGTCCAACTTAAGTCAGAATTATCTACCACCACATTTTCTAATTTAGCTCCTTCAAAACTATTCATAAGTTCATTACTTAAATTTATTTTATTAAAATATCTTACTAATTTACTGTCCATGATAATACTCCTTTTCTATAATTATTATATCAGTTATATTTCTTAATTTAAAGTATTGACTTTTACTTTTTGATAAAATTATTTATCAACTGTTGACTTGCACTGACATATTATGTATAATGTAAGTGTAAGGAGGAAAAGAAAATGAATAACACGAATTTAACTATTCGAATTGACAGTAACTTAAAAAAAGAAGCAGACAATTTATTCAAAGAGTTAGGAATTAATATCTCATCAGCAATTACATTATTTCTAAAACAGTCAGTTAGAGAAAAAGCTTTGCCATTTGATGTAGCTGTCAAAGAAGAAAAACCATCAAGAGAAATGAAAAAGTTATTAAAAGAAATAAAAAATATTGAGGATGGTAAATCAAAATTGTATGACAATTTAGACGAATTATGGAAGGACTTGAAGATATGACAGAATTAAAATATAAAATAACTTACACAAGGTAAGGATTTGAAAAAAGTAAAAAATATTATAGAAAAACTTGCTAAAGGAGAAAAATTAAATTATTCCTATAAAGATCACAAACTTATAGACAATAATTATTTTCATAATTGCAGAGAATGTCATGTTGAACCAGACTGGCTACTCGTTTATCAAATAAATAAAGACAAATTGATAATATATTTTATAGAAACCGGTAGCCATTCTGAAATATTATTTAGATAACATATTTGTGAGTATATAAAAATAGATAAGTAATCATCACTTATCTATTCATTTTATCAAATTTCTTAAAAGCATCATTATTAGTTAAATCAGTTTTACTAAGTGCTTCAAACAAATCCTTTTGTTCTCTAGTTAATTTATTAGGTAAAACTAAATTAAGCACAATATAAAGGTCTCCTATTTTTCCAGTTCTAGCATTTTTTATACCTTTACCCTTAGCCCTTAACACATCACCTGTTTGACTTCCAGAAGGTATTTTAAGTTCTATCTCACCATCAATAGTTTTAATAGTTCTCTTTCCACCTAATATTAGTTCAGTAACAGTAACAGGTAAATCTATATACAGATCATCTTTTTCACGCTTATAGAATGAACTAGGGCTAACTGTAAACTCAATATATAAGTCACCATTACTTGCACCATTTATTCCAGCTTCACCTTTACCACTCATACGAACTCTGTCTCCCGTATCAACTCCTCTTGGAACTTCTACAGTATAAGTTTTTCTTTGTTTAATTTTACCACGCCCAGAACAAGTTCTACACTTAGTTTTAAAACTATATCCACTTCCTCCACAATTTGAGCAAGTTACTCTAGATCTTATTGCACCAAATATTGTATTTTGAGTTTTCTCTGTAACACCTCTACCATTACAATAAGGACAAGTTTCTTTATCAAATCCACCAAGACCATTACAGTCTGGACAGCTTTCTACAACATCTAAAGTAATATCTTTCTTAGTACCAAGCGCTGCTTCCATAAAGTCAATTTTCATTTCATATAATAAGTCTGAACCACGTCTAGAAGAAGTACCTTTTGATTGTCTACCACCAAATAAGTCTCCCCAACTAAATGAAGAAAAATCATTTCCTCCAAACATATCTTCAAACATATCCGAAAAATCAAATCCACTAAAGTCGTATCCTCCACGGCCACCATTAGCACCTGGATTATCAAATGCATCAAATCCATATTTATCGTATTTTGCTCTCTCTGTAGGATTACTTAATACTGCATAAGCCTCCTGTGCTTCTTTAAACTTTTCAGCACCACCTTCTTCTTTACATACATCTGGATGGTACTTTTTTGCAAGACGTCTAAAAGCACTTTTAATTTCATCAGCACTAGCACTCTTACTAACACCTAATACTTCATAGTAATCTCTCTTATTCATAGTTACTCCTTTATCTAAGAACAAGTAGACTAGTTACTTTACTAGCCTACTTTTTAATAATTATTTTTCTTCAAAGTTTGCTTCTTTTACATTATCATCACTACTTGTATTTTCATTAGATGTTTGTTCCTCTTTAGAACTATTTTGTGCTTGTTGTGCTTTTGCAGCTTCTTCATATACTCTAGAACTTAATGCCATAGCCTTTTCAGCAAGCTTATCTTTTGCAGATTTAATCTCTTCAATGTTATTTTCTTCCATTGCTTTCTTAGCTTTATCAATTAACTCATTAATTTCAGTTTTTTCACTTTCAGTTACTTTGTCACCTAAATCTTTGATAGCTTTTTCAGCAGTAAATATCATTTGTTCAGTTTCATTTTTAACTTCAGCTTCTTCTTTTCTCTTAGCATCTGCTTCTTTATTTGCTTCAGCTTCTTTCATCATCTTATCTATTTCTTCTTCAGTAAGGTTAGTACTTGAAGTAATAGTTATCTTTTGTTCTTTATTTGTACCTAAATCTTTTGCTTTAACATTAACTATTCCGTTAGCATCTATATCAAAAGATACTTCAATTTGTGGTACTCCTCTTGGTGCTGGTGGGATATCTGAAAGTTGGAATCTTCCAAGAGTTTTATTATCAGCTGCCATTGGTCTTTCACCTTGTAAGATATGAATATCTACTGCAGGTTGATTATCTACAGCTGTACTAAATACCTGACTCTTTGTTGTTGGAATTGTTGTATTTCTTGGAATTAATACAGTCATTACGTTACCAAGTGTCTCAATACCTAAACTTAATGGTGTAACATCAAGTAGTACTAAGTCTTCAACTTCTCCAGTTAAAACTCCACCTTGAATAGCAGCACCCATTGCAACTACTTCATCTGGATTAACTTCTTTACTTGGCTCTTTACCAGTTTCACGTTTAACAAGTTCTTGTACACATGGAATACGTGTTGATCCACCTACAAGTAATACTTTATCTAAGTCACTTGAACTAAGGTTAGCTTCTTTTAAAGCATCTTTTACTTGTTTAGTTGTGCTTTCTACTAAATCTCTAATTAAATCTTCAAATTTAGCTCTTGTTAATGTAACATCTAAATGTAGTGGACCATTAGTACCTTGTGTTATAAATGGTAAACTAATATTAGTTGTAACAGCACTACTTAAGTCTTTCTTAGCTTTTTCTGCAGCATCTTTTAATCTTTGAAGAGCTAGTTTATCTGTACTTAAATCTATACCATTTTGCTTTTTAAATTCTTCAACTAAGTAATCGATTATTCTTTGATCGAAATCATCTCCTCCTAGTTTATTGTTACCAGCTGTAGCAAGTACTTCATACACTCCATCACCTATTTCTAGAACAGATACATCGAATGTTCCTCCACCTAAATCATATACTAATATTTTTTGATTCTTGTCTTGTTTATCAATACCATAAGCAATAGCTGCAGCAGTAGGTTCGTTTATTATTCTTTCTACTTCTAAGCCTGCTACTTTACCAGCATCTTTTGTAGCTTGTCTTTGTGCATCATTAAAGTATGCTGGAACAGTAATAACTGCTTTTGTAACTTTATCATTTAAATATGCTTCAGCATCTTTCTTTAATTTCATAAGAATTTGGGCACTTACTTCTACTGATGTTACGTCTTTTCCATTAACATGGAATTTATGGTCAGTTCCTATATATCTCTTGTTACTTCTTACAACGTCACTACTAGTAATAGCTTCGTTTTTAGCAACAGTACCTACTTTAATTTCTCCATTCTTATAACTTACTACACTTGGTGTAGTTCTCTCTCCTTCAGCGTTTGTAATAACGCTTGCTTTACCACCTTCTAATACTGCAACACATGAGTTTGTAGTACCAAGGTCTATTCCTATAATTTTACTCATAATTAATCATTCCTCTCTTTTCTATATATTATTTTTAAATTTTTTATCGCGTCTTTCTTTAAAAAGTCGCTTTCATCACTCTTAAAGTCTTTTAATGGAAAACATTCTTCAATAAGTTTAAGTATTTCATCCATAGTATATCCGTTACTTTTAAGTTCTCTCATTTCAAGAAGTAATCCTATACTCATGTCTCTTACTTCTTCTTTATTTAAGTAGTATAACTCTTCTATACTCATTGTATAAGGACCAATCATACCACCAAACAATAAAAACTTATAAATATTATCCATAAACTACCTCTTAAGTGTTTTTAATGTACTTTGTATTAAGTTAGTTCTAGTTAATTCATCTAAGCAATTAAAATGTTTACTCTTATTATAACTAGTTACTTCTTCTATTATTTCTTCATATGTTTTACCATCATTTTCTAAGCTTACAACATACAACATTAAATCTAACTTTGCATTACTATATAACTTATCAAAATCAACTACTTCTTTTTTAGCTTCTTCAATTAAATAAGAATTTTTAACAAACTCAGGAAACAACAGAGTTCTCATAACATCTTTTTTGCTCATTACTTATTTACCTTTACCATTGCTGGCCTTACAAGCTTATCCTTATAAGTATATCCTTTCTTTAATACTTCTAAAACTACATTTTCAGGCTTAGTTTCATCATGTTCAGTTAGTACTGCTTCAGAAATACTAGGATCGAACTCTTTACCTTCAACATCAATTGGTTTTACTTCCATTTCATCTAGTAAACCAATAAGTCTTGTATAAATCATTTTAAAACCTTTTAAGAAATTACTTACTTCATCAGATAAATCATTATCATCCATCATTATTGCTCGTTCAAAGTCATCAGTTACATCTAAGATCTTTTTGATTAGCTTTTCTCCATCATATTTTAAAAGACTAGCTTTTTCTTTATCAGTTCTTGCCATATAATTAATGAATTCTGCTTGAGTTCTTTTATTTTTATCTTCTAATAAACTAACCTTTTCTTTAAGCTCATTTATTTCATTATACAGTTTTTCACTTTTATTTTCTTTTTTAGGTTTATTCTTCTTATTTTCGTCACTCACCACTATCACCTTTCTTTTCTATCTCACTTTTAATATATTCAAGTAAGTTCAAAACTCTTTCATAGTCCATTCTCTTAGGCCCTATTATTGCAAGAGTTCCTTCTTTACCAAGTGCTTTATATTTAGTTTTAATAACAGTTACATTATCATCAAGTGAAGTCTCTTTTCCAATATATACCTTAACCTCATCTGTACTCTCTTCAATTTTACTAACTAAATCTTTGTTTTCAAATTTACCTATAATATTTTTAATATCATCAACTGTACTAAATTCCGGTTGTTTTAATATATTGCTTTTTCCTTCCCAATGAACATCTTTTTCACTTTGAAAGTTACTTAATGCCTCATAGAAAGCATTATAGAGAACCTCATAGTTTTTAACATAATTACCTATTATTGGTTTAATCTCAAACTCTAGTTTAGCACTAACATCATTTATTGGAGTCCCTTTAAGCATCTTATTAAGAAGTTCACTAGTCTTACTAACTTCTCTAGCCTCGACAGACTTTTCTAAATTAATAGTCTTGTTTTCAACATGACCCTTATCAGTTACTACTATAGCCACAAGTTTGTTTTCATTAATTGGTATTACTTCTACTTTTTCAAGATTATTCTCTTTAGAAGCACTACCTAAAACTACCGAAGTATAATTAGTAATATCACTAATTATCTCTAAGCTCTTAGTAATTGCATCATTTAAATCTAATTCCCTATTAGAAAATATAGTTTGAAGTTTTAACATATCACTTCCACTTATTTTTTTAGGTTCCATTAAATGATCTACATAATAACGGTATCCCTTTTCACTAGGAATACGTCCAGAAGAAATATGCTGTTTTTCTAAGTATCCCATGTTTTCTAAAAGAAGCATATCGTTTCTTAAAGTTGCACTAGAACACTTAAACTTCTTAGTAAGTGCTTTACTTCCAATAGGATGAGCAGTTTTAATATATTCATTACATATCGTTTTTAATAATTCACTAAGACGTTCACTTAACATATTTACCTCCTTAGCACTCTTTTCTTACAAGTGCTAACACTATTATACTATGCGGAATTAGCAAAGTCAATACCAAAGTGCTAATTATTTTATGAAATTTACGTAAAATTTTGTCAAAGAAAAAAGATACTTTTTTCAAGTATCTTAGCATCCACTTGTAGTTTCTCTTATTGTGTATGGTTCGTTTGCTGAGCCATCTCCACCAGAGTATTTCACACATGATTTTAATGATAAAACTGGACGTACACCGTTAGTCAAACCGGTGGTGTAGCCGTTCAAGTGGCCGAAAGAGTCGTATGAAGGGTTCACGACGAACACGTAAGCATAGCTGTTATCCCAGTATAAAGGAGACAACAACCACCATGTTGTGCCTATTGAACTACCGTTTGCACTATTATTACCATACCAAGACCAAGCTTTAGTATCTTTAAATACTACTCCACCTGCAAAACTTACTTCGTCTGCTGTCATTAATGCTATTGGATATGTTAGTTTTCCATTTCCTGTACTTGTGTCTACTGTGAATTTATCTTCTGTTGCTGCACAGTCATATGTTGGTGTTTTATTTGTTTCTAGTCTTGTGTCTGCTCCATAAAGGAACGTTGATTCTCCTGTGTTATATCCACCTGCTGGATTACTTCTATCATTACAATATATTGCTGTTGTACTTATGTATTTTCCATAATTTGCATTTAAATTATCTTTATACCATGTATCTATTACTCCTTTTATTATACTATTATTTGTATTTGTTCTATTGCTTGCTAATGAACCGCTTGTTCCATACATATATCCTACGTACATTGGATTGTTATTTTCTACATTAAACACTGATTCCCCTATATATGCGTCTGTTGCTGTAGTACTTGTTCCATGGTATAAAAGTCTTATACTTCCATCTGAGTTTGTTCTTATTATTCTCCAGTATATATCATCACCAGTATTTGCATATTTATATTCAGTACAATTTTTGTTATAACTACTTGCTGATGTGCATTCACCCATAGTAGAATATTCTTTATATGAAGTAGATGTGGTTGAATAATATCCTCTATATCTAATCAAATCATTCTGATATTTTCCAAACTTTACCCAGTTATTTATCGGTTTATTTTGTTCAGTTACCCAAGTTCTATTAGTTAAATCTTCACTATACTGTGACTCTTCATATTTTCCCATATACTCTTTTGCAAGTTCTTGGCATTGTGCTTTAGTTAAGTCAAACAAAACATACTCATAAATTGATGTTATTTTACATAGCGATTTAGTTTTGCATGTATCTTCGTCTATAGCTTCTGTATCATCAAATATACTAACACCAGTACTATATCCATTAGTAAATTTTAATAAATCTACATAATTTGCAATGCCTTCTACTTCACAATGTGCTAGAGAACGATCTTTTCCAGCAAAATAATATACATCTGTATTATCTTCTTTTGCTTTATATAATGTATTTGTTGTATTAGTTGTAAATGGTGAGGTAAAATCTTTTCTTTCGCTTACTGTTGGGTTGTCTTCTAGTAATTGAGTTAAAAGTGTTTGATTTGGATCTTTTGTGCCCTCAGTTATAAATAGTGTTCCACTTAATTTCTTACCCATATCATCACTTTGATCTACATTTTCGTCATTTACATATCTAAATTCTATTGTATATTTTTGAGTTACATTTACTGCTATACTAATATTTTTAGCTAGTATTGTATCTGTTGCTGTACTAGATTTTGGCACACTAACGTAGTCTGTCATATTGTATCCATTATTTGTACTTGTTATCTTGTATTGCAAGTATCCTTCTGTTACAAAAGTATTTACTAAATCTTTTATTATTATATCATACTTATATGCACGATTTGACTCGTTTTTAACTGTAAAAGTTTTACTATTACTCCATCCTGGTGTTATATCATTTCCTTCAATATTACCATCTGTATCAGTAAATATTATTTTTAAGTCAGCACTACTTACTGAAACATCTTTTCCCTTTCCTATTATTTGTGCTGTAAAGTAAGCTAGTGATACACTTAGTACTACTACAAGTAAGCTTACTATTACAAGTGTTACTTGTTTCTTTTGCATATTTAATGCTCTCCTTTCTTTTTAAAGACATGAAAAAATGGGTAGACTTATTCTATCCATTTAATTGCACATGAAAAACTATAGTTATTTATATTATTTAAATAACCCCCCCCATTTTGTACTTTATTTTGTACTAAAGAGTTAATTTTCATGTACTCCACTTCCTATCTTTATTACATAATTAATGATATCAAAAAAAGATACTTTTTTCAAGTATCATTACATAGTTTTTGTTAAACTTTTCCCTTTAATAGCTTTTTCTACATCTAAAGTGTATTCTTCCATAGTTATACCAAACTCGCTCTTTATATAATCTTTATTCTTAGTATCTACTGTACCATAAGCATGATCGTAAGTTAAAGTTGTGACAATTGTATCACCAAATTCATTTGATATACTAAGTATTTTATTATCTTTAGTTAGTGTAATGTATGCTGTTTTACCTAGTTTTAATTTCTTTGATGCACCAAAAGCGTTTGACATAAAGTCACATTCTCTTGAATAGTTTACTACAGCAAAAATGTACCAATTAGTGATATCTGTTGTAAACCCATATATTACACGATTGTCAGTTGTAATTATTCTTTCAATCTTAGTTTCAATAAGTTCCATAAACTCCCCTCCCTTCAATATTAATATTCACAATTTCCTGGTGTTCTAGGGTATGGTATAACATCCCTAATATTTTCTACACCAGTGATATATATAAGTAATCTTTCAAATCCCATTCCAAAACCTGAATGAACACATCCTCCAAATCTTCTAAGATTTAAATACCACTTCATATCTTCTTCTTTCATACCTAGTTCAGTCATTCTTCTAACTAATTTAGTATAGTCTTCTTCTCTTTGACTTCCACCCATTAATTCTCCTGCTCCAGGTACTTCTAGATCAACTGCTGCAACAGTTTTCCCGTCATCATTTTGTTTCATATAGAATGCTTTTATATCTTTTGGCCAATTAGTAATAAATACTGGTCCATTAAAGTATTCAGTTATATATTTTTCATGTTCTTTTGCAATATCTTCTCCGTATTCAGGAGTAAACTCCCATTTAACATCTGCTTGTTTTAAAATAGTTATTACTTCTTCATGTGTAATTCTAGTAAAATGACTATTTACTAATTTATTTAATTTTTCAAGTAATCCTTTTTCAACAAATTTATCAAAGAAAGCCATTTCATCTTTAGCATTATCTAATACATATTTAACAACATATTTTAGCATACTCTCCATTACATCCATATCATCATTTAAATCCATAAATGCCATTTCAGGCTCGATCATCCAAAATTCATTAGCATGAGTTTTAGTGTTCGAGTTTTCTGCTCTGAAAGTTGGTCCAAAAGTATAAACTTTCTTATATGCAAGTGCAAAAGTTTCTGCTTCAAGTTGTCCAGATACCGTAAGGTTAGCTTGCTTACCAAAGAAATCCTTAGAGTAGTCTACTTTACCAGTACTCGCTACTTTATTTAAGTCAAGTGTAGTTACTTGAAACATTTCTCCAGCTCCTTCACAGTCACTAGCTGTTATAAGTGGTGCATGAAAGTAAACAAACCCTCTTTCTTGAAAATATTTATGTATGGCAAAAGAAGCTATACTTCTTACCCTAAAAACTGCATTAAATAAGTTTGTTCTAGGTCTTAAATAAGCAATTTCTCTTAAAAACTCTCTAGTAGGTCTACCTTTACTTTGTAATGGATAGTCTGTATCTACATCTCCTAAAACAGTTATTTCAATTAACTTAATTTCATACTCTTGACCAGCACCTTCACTAAGTATAACAGTTCCTTTTACTTCTATACTACTTCCTACTTGTACTTTAGAAGCAACTTGATAAATATCATCATCGCTAGTATAAACAACTTGTACTCCTTTAAAACTAGTTCCATCATTTAAATCAATAAAACCTAGTGTTGACTGATCTCTATTACTCCTAACCCAACCATCAATTATAACTTCAGTATCTAATAATTCTTTATATTTTAAATTTAACTCTTTTACATCAATTTTCACAATTTTTTCTTCCTTTCTTGATCTAACTCAATTATATCTCCTATAATTCTTCTTAAATACTTATACTCTCTTTCTTTCTCATAAATATCTGACTCAAAAGCCGAAGCAACAAGTGCATCTCTCATATATTAATAAGTGTTTTCATGTTTAAAGAAATTAACATCAAACTTAATATCATAACTATTTAAATAAGATCTTAAAAATACTAAACAAGTTCTAGTATTACCTTCTCTAAAAGGATGTACTTTCCATAAATCACTTATTAAGGAAGTTACAAAATCTTTCTGCATTTCAATATCTAAACTAAGTAAATCAGTATTTCTAAGTATTTCAAATATCTCATTTAATTGGTAATCAATTTCACTTGGTTTAGCATATTCTACAGATTCATAAGCAAGTACTCTTTCTTGTTTATATATTTCTATAGTCCTATATTTACCTGCAAAAGAATAAACATCGCTAAATAAATATTTATGTAATTCTAAAAAATACTCTTTACTACTTTCAAAATACATAGTTTTAAATATTTCATGTATTCTAGTAATAACAATATCACTCTCTGCTTGCTTTAATTTATTATTATCTTTAATATTTAATAAATTTTTAAGAACTCCTGTATTACTGTCAATATACGGATCACTCTTCTCCATAGTACTCCTTTAATTTTTCTACAATTTCCTCTTCAGTAATTAATCCTTTTCTTTGTTCTTCTATAAGTTCCCTTAAAAAACAACTTCCAGAACATCCATCACATTTATTAATCTCTTCACTAACAATCCATTCTAAATCATTAAAATTGTTATTATTATCATTATTATCGTCTGGCATACTAGTCACTTCCTTTAATGATAATATTATACTACATTTTCATAAAAGAAAAAAGAGTTAATTTTCATAAGTTTTTTAACATATTTTTAAATAATTTGCAAAATAAAAAAAGAAACATTACTTTTTAATGTATCTTAAAATTTGACAATTAATCTCATCTATCATTTCTAATAAATATTCATGAGTTATACCACATTCAAACCTTTGTTGTACACCAAGTTTTTCTTTTATAATATGAAAGTATTCTTTATCAATTTTATTAATATGAGTAGCAAATTCTTTAAAAAGTTCTTCTCCCACATAATTCTTTTTAACTGTTTCTTCAAGCATAATTGGTCCATATATATAATAGAAATCATTTACTAACCAATCTAAATATGTTACATCATATTCTTTTAAATCACTATTTAGTAAATACATATACTTATCTTTAGTTAAATTATAGGCATACACAAAATTATTTACTAAGCCATTTTTCATTGTTATATTTTCACATTTATATATAAATAATTTTTCCACCAAAACCACTTCCTAGATAAATTATAGCATAAGAAAAGTGTTTATTCAACAACATAAACACTTACTTTTTTCTTATCTTTTCCTAATCTTTCATATTTAACTATTCCATCAACTAATGCAAATAATGTATGATCCTTACCCATTCCGCAGTTAGTACCTGGATATATTCTAGTTCCTCTTTGTCTATAAATAATAGAACCAGCAGTAGCCTTTTGACCATCAGCTAATTTAGCACCAAGTCTTCTACCAGCAGAGTCACGTCCATTTTTAGTTGAACCAACACCTTTATGGGATGCGAATAGTTGTAAATCTAATTTTAAAAATTTCACTATTTATTCCTCCTTAATTGTAATGTTTTTCTTGTAGTCACTTTCTATATCTTTAAGAGTTCTAACTAAGTTTTCTAGTAATTTATTAGTTATTTCACTTTCATTTATATTAGTTAATATAAATGGGTCACTCTCGTTATAAGTAATGCTTTTCTTATCAAAAGATAAACAAGCATTGATAGTTACAGTAAGCGACGTACTTACTCCCGCACACACAATGTCTTTGCCGTATTCATCATACTTTGCATGTCCAGATAATATTATTTCTTTTATAAAATTATTTTTTCTTTTAACATTAACTTTAATCATACTAACCAACTATTTTCTTAATTTCTATTTTAGTGTATGGTTGTCTATGACCTTTAGTTACTCTAGAAGATTTAGTTTTATTTTTATATTTAAATACTCTTATCTTCTTTTGTTTTCCATGTTTTAAAACTGTTGCAGTAACACTTGCACCTTTAACAGTAGGTGTTCCAACTTTTCCATCAACATATAATACTTCATTAAATTTAACATCAGAATTAACTTCATTATCAAGTTTTTCTACATATAAAGTATCTCCTTCAGTAACTAAATATTGTTTACCACCAGTTACGATAATTGCTTTCACTTTACATACCTCCTTCATTTTTAAGACGCGCCATTTAGGTAAGTATCACACTTTTGTTAACCTATTCTGTGCGGTTTACAAGGAAAGACTTCTTACAAACGAATTTATTGTACCATAGATAACTAAGAAATGCAAGCAAAAAGCAATGATCAGGCCATTTTTAAATTAAAAATTCAAAGAATGAGTTTACTTTATAAGCAAAATATGGTATTATAAGTACATAAATTAATTAACGCACGCAAGTTTACGCCGATATTTATTATCTAGCGTTGGCGCGGGGTTAATTGATTTTTTTATTTTAAGAAAATCCAATTTTATTATTTACAAAAGAAATAAAATATGGTACTATTAGTACATAAATTAATTAACGCACGCAAAACTTGCCCCGATATTTATATCCAGGGTTCAGACGCGGGGTTAATTAATTTTTTTATGTCTAAAATATCATATAAATATTTTTTAGTATTAGCGTCATTTCTTATTAATACAACCGCTTCATATATATTTTCTTTTACATCATCTTTAATACTAAAAACTATTTTGTACCTATAAAATCCATATTTAGCATCTTTAACATGCTTTGCTTTCTTATAATTTACAAACCTTCTATCAAAAGAATTACTAATAATTTCCTTCAAGTATTTACTTAATATGCCTTTAACCTTTTTATTTTCTGCATCCAATTTCCTAGAATATTTAGAAAATGTGTATTCTTTGCTAGTTTTCTTATCAATAATAACACTGTTATTAGTCTCTGTTATTTTATAAACTTCACCCCTTTGGCTATTTATATTTTTTACAGTTTCTTTATTTATAGTTTTAAAATCCATATTATCAAAATCTTTATCTATTATCCGAAGTCTATTAAAACTACCATCAGCATTATAAACCTCAGTACTTTCGCATACCTCAAACGAACTTTCCGGTGTGTAGTCCAAACATTCACAACTTATAATATTGACTATCATATAATCACCCTTCGTTTAGAATTTATTATACTAATTTATGAATCAACTTTCAAGCGAATATTAAAAAAATATAGACCAGACCAGTCTATATTTTAAATTCATCAAAGAAGTCACTCATTGTTAAAGTTTCATAAACTTGTTCTTCTTGTTTTTTATCTTCTTTAGGTTCTTCTTTTAACTCTTGAGTTTTTTCTTCTTTTTTAGGTGTTTCTACACTACTACTTTCTTCATGTTCAGGAGTACTTGCTAGCGCATCGTCTATCACTTTAAGTCTTGCTTCTTTAAATACATCAGTTAAATCTTTTTTAGATATTGTACTACCTGTACTAGATTTATCCATAATATTAATCTCACTTGACTTAATTGTTTCAGTCTCTTCCCTTATAAGACCATAATTAGTTTTAGAACTTCCTGCATAACATTCAGTTATTTTATATTTCTTTGATTTAGGACTATGTAAGATATTATCACCTTTTAAACTTCTCTTACTATAATCTATTTCTTCAAGTTTCACTCTTTTAGCAGTATTTTTATCAGTAAATATAGTAATGTATTCATGGTTTTCATTTGTTACAAACGCACTTACTACACTATCACTCACTAATTTAATACCTTTAACTCCACTTGTTTTTAATCCAACAACAGGTATTTCTTCTTTATTAAACTTAAGAGCAAACCCGTTTTCTGTAACTATATATACTACTCCATCATTTATACTTGCACTTACTACTTCATCATTATCTTTAAGTTTAAATATAGTCATAGGTTTAGAGTATCTTGTAACTGGTAAATTAGATAATTCAGTTTGTTTTACAAAACCATATTTACTAAATAGTGTTATAGTTCTAGAGTCAAAATTCTTTATACCAAAACTTGCAATAATAGTTTCTCCTTCAGATAAAGGAATGTAACTACTTATATGTTTACCAATATCTTTATATTTACATTCAGTAATATCTCTTACTGGTAAATAACAATAATTTCCTAAATTAGTAATTAGTATAATTGTATCTATATTATTAATTTTATATAATCCTATTAAATAGTCTTTTTCTTTTAATACATAATCAGTTTCATTATTAGAATTATATACCTTTATACTTAACTTTTTAATATATCCACTTTTACTTACACTAACTATAAAGTCTTCTTTAGGTATCATACTTAACTCGTCTATCTTAATTTCAGTAATTTCATCTTTAATAATAGTTCTTCTAGGAGTTGCAAACTCTTTCTTAATACTTCTAAGTTCTTCTTTCATTACTCCTTTTAAAACACTTTCATCATTTATTACACTTGTTAAATATTTAATAAGTTCAAGTAAGTTAGCATGTTCATTTTGCAAGTCAGTAACATCAGTATTAGTAAGTTTATATAACTGCATCATAACAATAGCGGTAGCCTGTTCAGTAGTAAAATCATACTCTTTAACTAAGTTTTCTATTGCATCAGCCTTGTTTTTACTTTTCCTAATAGTTTTAATTACTTCATCTAGTATATCTAGTGCTTTTATAAAACCTTCTACTATATGAAGTCTTTTTTTAGAATGCTCTAAATCAAACTTACTTCTATTTATTACAACTTCTTCTTTATGAAGAATAAATGCATCCAATATTTCAAGAAGTCCTAAAGTTTTAGGCCTTTTATTATCTATAGCAACAACATTAAAGTTATAGTTTATTTGTAAATCAGTATTTTTTAGTAAATAATTGATTATCAAATTAGCGTCAGCATCTTTTTTAAGTTCAATTACTAATCTAGCCATGTTAGTTCTATCTGACTCATCAATTACATCAACTATTCCATCAATTTTTTTATCACTCTTAATGTCTTCTATCTTTTTCTTTAATTGTTCTTTTAACACTTCATAAGGTATTTCTTTTATAAGAATTTGTTTTTTACCTTTTTCTTCAATAATTTCATAGTTAGCTTTTAATACTACTTTCCCTTTACCAGTAGTATATGCTTGAATAAGCCCTTCTTTACCCTCAACTACACCACCTGTTGGAAAGTCAGGCCCTTTTATTATTTCTAGTATAGTATCAAGTCTACAATTAGGACTATCAATTCTTTTTATAGTTGCATCTATCACTTCGGCCAAATTATGTGGTGGAATGTTTGTTGCATAACCTGCACTTATTCCAGTAGATCCATTAACTAACAGTGCTGGAAAATGTGCTGGTAAAACAGTGGGTTCTAAATCTTCATCACTATAGTTAAGCGTCATTTTAACAGCATCTTTATTTATATCTGATAGCATTACATTTGCTATTTTAGAAAGTCTTGCCTCAGTATAACGACTTGCTGCTGGACCATCTCCATCAATTGAACCATTATTTCCGTGTATTTCTACAAGTGGTTCACGCATTTTCCATCTTTGACTAAGCCTTACTAACGCATCATATATAGAACTATCTCCATGTGGGTGATAATGTCCCATGATATCTCCAACCGCTTTAGCACTTTTTCTAAAAGGTTTATCATATGTATTATGACTTTCATACATACTCCAAAGTATTCTTCTTTGAACTGGTTTTAAACCATCTCTAACATCTGGTAAAGCACGATCTTGTATAATACTTTTTGCATACCTTCCAAACCTATCTCCCATTATTTCTTCTAGAGTGTAATCATATATTTTTTCTACAATGTTTTCTTCAATTTTCTTTTTTGCCATAATTACCTCCTAAAATCATCTTCTAGAGTAAAGTCAACATTCTCGTTTATCCATTCTTTTCTAGGTTCAACTTTATCTCCCATTAACACACTTACTCTTTTTTCAGCAAGCATCGCATCTTCTATATTAACCTTTATTAAACTTCTATGTCTTGGATCCATAGTTGTCTCAAATAACTCTTCAGCATCCATTTCTCCTAGTCCTTTAAATCTATTTATTTTATAAGCACCTTTAATTTCTTTTCTCTTAATAGCTAGTTCTTCATCAGTTTGAATATACTCTTTTGTTTTATTATATTCAATACTATAAAGTGGTGGATTTGCAATATATAGCATACCATTTTCTATTAATCCTTTCATAAATCTATAGAAGAAAGTTATTAATAGTATTTGAATGTGTGCACCATCATCATCAGCATCTGTCATAATTATAACTTTTCCATAATTACTATCTTTAGGATTAAAGTCACTTCCAATACCCGCACCTATTGTTTGAATAATTTGATTAATTTCTTCGTTTCCATTTATATCATTAGTACTTGCTTTTTCACAGTTTAAAACTTTACCTCTTAAAGGTAGTATAGCCTGTGTTTCACGATTTCTTCCTGTTTTAGCACTTCCTCCAGCTGAATCCCCTTCTACTAAGAATAACTCATTTTTACTTGGATCCTTTCCTGCTGCTTTAGTAAGTTTACCATTAAGTATTTTATTTTTATCACTTTTAGTTTTACCACTTCTTGCTTCTTCTCTAGCTTTTCTAGCAGCTTCACGTGCAACTTTACTTTTAAGTGCTTTATCCATTATTAAAGAAGCAACACTTTTATTCTCTTCTAAATAATAACTAAATTTTTCATAAACAATACTTTCAACTACAGCTTTAGCTTGAGGTGTACCCAACTTCCCTTTAGTTTGTCCTTCAAACTGTAACATATTTTCAGGAATATTAACACTTATTACTGCAGTTAAGCCTTCTCTAGTATCACTTCCTTCTAAAGTAGTACTCTTTCCTTTTAATAAATTATTATTTTTAATATACTCGTTAAATACTTTAGTAACAGCTGTTTTAAAACCAACTTCATGAGTTCCTCCATCAATTGTTTTAACATTGTTAACAAATGATATAATATTTTCACTATATGAGTCAGTATAACACATTGCAATTTTAACATCTATTCCATTTTTAGTCCCTTCCATATCAATTACTTTATGTAAAGGTGTTTTGTTTTCATTAATATATTCAACAAAACTAACTAGTCCATTTTCATAATGAAAGTTCACATGTTTATCTTCATTTTCATCATTTATTTCAATTGTTAAATTGTTTATTAAAAATGCACTTTCTTGCATTCTTTCTTCAATAGTACTAAAACTAAATTTAACTGTATCAAATATTTCAGGGTCAGGCCAAAATTCTACCTTTGTACCAGTTTTTTTAGTTGTACCAATTTTCTTTAATGGCACATCTACTTGTCCACCATTTTTAAAACTAATTTCACTTATACTTCCATCTCTACAAATAGTAACTACCATCTTTTTAGATAATGCGTTTACTACACTTGCACCAACTCCATGTAAGCCACCACTTACTTTATACCCATCAGTTTCAAATTTACCCCCAGCATGTAAAACTGTATAAATTACTTCAGGTGTACTTTTTCCACTTTCATGCATTCCACATGGTACACCACGGCCTTCATCTTCAACAATAACACTACCAGTTTTAGTTAGAGTTACTTTAATTATATTACCATATCCGTTTATTGCTTCATCTACTGCATTATCAACAATTTCCCAAACTAAATGATGTAATCCTCTTTTATCAGTAGAGCCTATATACATACCAGGACGCTTTCTAACTGCTTCCAAGCCTTCTAATATTTTTATGCTTTTATCATCGTAAGCCATTCTTTCACTTCCTAACATAATGTGTAAATATATACACTGTCTTTACTTTTCTTACCATTTAATCATATCACAAGATTTTACTTTTTGCAAAGACTTACAAATAAAAAAGATAATATTTTAATTATCTCTTTCTTTTCAGTATTTAATTTTATACTATTTAGCAACCTGTCTCCGTTTCTTTTATTGTGTATGGGTTACTTGCTGAGCCATTTCCTGCACCATATTTGATACAAGATTTGAGAGAAATGGCCGGACGCACGAGATAGGCGTTGTCCACATAATCGCCACTTAAGCCCAAATCGGCGGTAACCCAGTCCCAAACGACCGAGCCAGACCCACTCCAGTGAGTAGGCGACAAGGACCACCAATAAGTTGATACTTCAGTTCCTACACTATTACTTTGAAACCATGCATATGGAGTGTTCATTTTTGTATATGCAACTCCTCCAGCAAACACTATTTCATCTGCTGTCATTAACGATATTGGATAATCTAATTTTGCACTTGTATTATCTACGCTGAATGCATCTCTTATGTCTGTGCAATTATATGATGGATTTGCTTTTGCTCCTTTTGTATCATAATCCATTCTATAGTATGATGCGAAGTTGAACTTTGAACTTGCACTATATGTTTGGCCTGTTCCTAGACTTCTATCATTACAATATACTGCACTTGTACTTAGGTATTTTGTATAGTTTATTAAGTTATTTTTATACCATGTATCTATGTGTGTTTTAATATTACTATCTGTTGTATTGTTTCTTATTGTATCAAGCGATGTATCTTCTCCATATTTATATCCTACATATTTTGGACTTTTGTCTGGATTATTAAATGTACTTGATACTATATAACTATATGTTGTATCTGGACTAGTTCCTACATAAAGTAATCTAATACTTCCGTCATGATTTGTTCTTATTATTCTCCAGTATAGGTTTGCAAACTTTACCCAGTTATTTGTTGTATTTCCAGCATAATAATATACTTCTTTTGGTGAGTCTGTTATTCCTGTAATACTTTCAGTTGAAGTAAATAATGTTCCTGTTGTAGTTGCAGTTAAAGGTGTTGCAAAGTCATTTGTTCCATTATTATTGTTACTTCTTGTACTTCTTGTTATATTATCACCCATTATTTGATAACCTAAAGTACCTTTTTCATATCCCGCGTATATCGCAGTATCTATTGTACCCTCAGTAATAAATAACTTTCCACTTAATGTTTTACCCATATCGTCACTTTGGTCTACACTCTCATCGTTCTTATATATGAATTCAACTGTATAACTTTGTGTTACTCCTACATCTATACTTGCACTATAAGCTAGTATTGTATCTGTTGCTGTTTCACTCTTTGGGACATCTTTAAACTCAGTCATATTATATCCACCATTGGTACTAGTTATTTTGTATTGTAAGTATCCATTAGTTACAAATGTGTTAACTAGGTCTTGTATAACTATATTATATTTGTAAGTTTCATTACTCTTATTTTCTATAGTAAATGTTTTAGTTACATTCCACTTACCTGGTTCTATATTAGACCCACTTATACTTCCATCACTATCAGTAAATATTATTTTCAAGTCAGCACTGTTGATGGTAACATTTTTCCCCTTTCCTATTATTTGTGCTGTAAAATATGCTAGTGTTACACTAAGTACTACTACTAGTAAACTAGCAACTACTAATATTGTTTGTTTTTTCTGCATAAACATTAACTCCTTTCATTATACAACAAAAAATGGGTAGACCTCACCTATCCATTTTATTTCATGCAAAAAATTTTCTTCTTTTAAGTTAGTTAGAAGATAGCATCCTATGTTTAGTACTTTATTTTGTACTATAGGCAAAGACATATAACTTAATTTATTTACATAATTATTAGTCATATTTTGTGTCCTCCTTCTACCTTAAACTAATAAAAGTATAACAAAAAATGTACTCTAATACAAGTACATTTTAGAAAATAATTAATAATTTATAAAATTCAAGTAAATAAGTAATAATAGTACCCATTAGTAAGAAAGGTCCAAAAGGAATAATCTCTTCTTTACTTTTCTTTAGAAATAATAAGTTAACAAAGATTGCAAGAACTGAAGAAATAAATAAACAAATTAATGTATTAAATACTTGAAGAGTTAAACCTATTAGAAAAGATAATTTTATATCTCCATCTCCTAAAGTCTCTTTTTTATATATTTTACTAGTAACTATCTTTAATAATAACATCATCAAAAACATAAGTATTCCAGACAATAAAGATTTAGATGCATAACTAACTCCATCAAAATACAAATATACTAATAAAATTATTAAAGAACTTATTACTATTACCCTATCACTTATATAAAAATATTCTAAGTCAGTCACAAGAGTAATCATAAGTGTACTTACTAATACTATCAATATAATAAAATCTTTAGTAAACCCAAAAAATATATAACTACCTAAAAAACATAAAGCAGTTAATAGTTCAATTAAAAAGTATCTTATACTTATCTTTTCTTTACAATAAGCACATTTTCCTCCTAAAAACAAATATGATAAAAGAGGAATATTCATATACCATTTTAAACTATTTTTACATTTTGGACAAAAACTTCCAGGACTAATAGTACTAATTTTATTAGGTATCCTGTAACCTATACAAGCATAGAAGCTTCCCAAAGAAGCCCCTAATACAAATATAATAATCTTTATAAATAATTCCATAAATCCCCCTACAAAATATTTTGACCCATATCATACATTGGTACTAATATAGCAACCATTATTCCACCAACCATAACAGCAAGTACAACCATTAAAAGTGGTTCAACTAGCGCTTTTAATGAAGTAGCAAGTGCTTTTTGTTCTCTTTGATAGTAATCACTTACCTTCTCAAGCATTGTTCCTAGTTCCCCAGTAGATTCACCAGTTGTAATCATATAATAAGCCAAAGATGGAACAGCCCAGTTATCTTTAAATGATAAACTTATTTTATCACCTCTTAACAAGTTACTTATTGTATCATACATTATCATTTTATAAAATTCATTATTAGTTATTTTACTAAGTATATCTATACTATCAGTTAAAAGTACATTATTTTTATCTAACATAGCAAATGTTTTACTAAATAAATGTATCTCATTATATATCATTAACTTACCAATAACAGGTAAATGCATAAGTATATATTGAATAATTAATCTAAATGCCTTTAATTTCTTATATAATATTCTGAAAACAAATACAGCAATAATTAGAAGTAGTAAAACCCAAAGTCCTTTTGAATTCAAGAAAGCAGATAAGTCAAGCAAGAACTGAGTATAAGGATTCATTTTTGCATTTAAAGATAAATAAATATCAGCAAATTTAGGAACTATATAAACAAGTAAGAACACAAGTACAATAGTTGCAAAAACAAGTATTACAATTGGATAAGTAAGAGCACTTATCATTTGTTTCTTAGTTGCTTCTCTTTCATTATAATATTCACTCATATCATCTAAAGTACTCTCTAAGTCTCCTACTAACTCAGCAGCCTTTATCAAATTAATTAATAAAGGTGGAAAAACTGGACCTTGTTTTCTTAATGCCTCACTAAAACTCTCACCCATAGATAACTCATAAATTATTGAATCATAAGTTTTCTTATATTTCTTTCTCTTATCTTGTTCAGCAAGAATTTTAACCGCATCAGTAAGCGGAATACCCGCTTTTAAATAGGTTGCAAGTTGTGCAAGCCAAAAAACTAAATCTTTATTTTTCATTTTCTTTTCTAATAACTTAGATTCCCCATGCGTAAAATTAATCCATTTATTAGTTTTTATTTCATATACAGTATACCCTGCATCAAGTAAATATGAGTGTACATCTAGTTTAGACTGTGCAGCAAAATATCCTTTAATTAACTTTCCTTCATGATTTCTAGCCAAATATTGATAAGTTTGTTTCTCTTCACTTCTCTCAGCATCTTTACCAGTTTTATCAATAAGTAAAACTTCTAATTCTCTTTCTTTCTTATTTCTATAGTGTTTTACTACAGACATATTATTAAACTTATTAACAAAATAATCTTCTATTTTTTTAGGAGTCTCTTTAAGAATATTACTACTCTTTTCTTTACTTCTTTTTAACTTCTTAATAATTAAATCTAAATACTTACTAACTTTATCATAAATAAATAAAGGTACAGTATAAAATACTATTCTAAGTACTTTAAATAACCCATTAAATATTGCTTTTAACAAAATATAGAATTCTTTAAGAACATACTTATAAACTAAATATCCTAATTTATAAGTAAACTTACCAACATACTGAGTTACATAGAATATAGCATATCCAATATACGTCAAAATAGTCATTATATTAGTAATTAAAAAATCAAATATTTTAAACAAACCAAATCCAGCATATTTAAATGTTTTAAATAATTCTTTCCCAATCTTAGTGAAATTAGATAATATAGACGTTTTATGAACATTTTGATTAGTTTTCTTTTTCTTCATACTATCCCTCCACTACTCTTTACTATAAACAAGTATACCATAATTTTAAACTTATTTAAAGATTAAAATTAAATTTTTATTGAAATTTACAAAACCATATGGTAAAATACATTACAAATTGGGGAGTGGTTTTATGGCTACAGAGTTTGGAGTTATCTTAAATACTAAAAAAGAACAAAATTTTATTAAAATAAATGTAGAAAACATATTTTTTGCTGAAAATAAGGTTATTAAAACAGGTGAATATAAAAATTTTGAATATACTAAATTACCTAAAAGGTACGTATACTATGAAAATTATAATATACCTTGTTATATATACAAAGATGGAAATAAAATAATAATTAATAAGAAATTTGATTACAATTTAGGAATAGATGCCAACATAGATGTTCTAGCTAAAACGTGTATTGTATTTCTTAAATGTTATTTGGTTCTTGATAACGAATATAATTATTCATTATCACTTTCTAAAACCATAACTTTATCAAATGATGAAGAACACCAGGCATATGAATATTATGAAGACTGGATATTATCACAATTTAAGGAATATGAATTATTAAATAATAAAGAATTAATTAATGAAGAAATTAAAAATGAACAAATAAGTAAAAATATAGATGTTTTAAATATAATTAATAGTTTAAAAGAAAAGATTAAAGGTCAAAACGAAGCAATATATACTCTTGTACCAAATATTGTTTTAAATCAAAAACTAGTTACAACTAATAACATAGATTTAATAAAAACAAGTAAAAATAATATATTAATTGATGGTAGTACGGGTACAGGAAAAACCCTTTTAACAACTGAAATAGGAAAACTTCTTAACGTTCCATATATAGTAAGAAGTTCAACTAACTATAGTGGTGTCGGTTATGTCGGGGAAGATTTAAAGTCTCTTTTAGTAGACTTACTAAGAATTACGAACGGAGATCTTGAAAAAGCAAAAAGAGGAATTATATGTTTAGATGAAATAGACAAACTTGCAGATACAACTTTAGAAATAAGAAAAGGTATTAGTCAAGAACTTCTAACATGGATAACAGGCACTAATATTAAAGTAGTATATAATAAAAAAGAATACAATTTTGATACTAGCTTGCTTACATTTATATTTATGGGTGCTTTTTCTAAAATGAGAACAAAAAAGAAAAATAATTCTATTGGCTTTAAAAGTGATATACCAAAAGAAGAATACTTAACAAAAGACTATGTAAATTTTGGAATGAATCCAGAGTTCATGGGAAGAATGAGCACCATTGTAACATTAAGAGACTTAGAATTAAAAGATTATAGTGATATATTAGTTAATTCCTCAATTAGTCCATTAAAAGCACTTATAGACATAGGAAATTTATATAATGTAGAAATAACTTACACTGAAGAATTTATTGACTCAGTAACAAATAATGCACTAAATAATGCTATTGGAGCAAGAGGTCTTCAAAGAGAAATTAATAAAGTAAGAAGTAAAATACTAATTCCTATAATGACTAATCAAGTTAAAAGTATTACTTTAACAAGTGAGATGTTAAACGATAATTATATATTTGAAAAAGAAAAGACTTTAGAACTAAATCTATAAGTCTTTTTTATTTATAAAGTAACTCTTTTAATTTTTTATCTTTATTTTTAACATAAAACTCTCTATCAGTTAAAAGAACAATTATATCTGTAAAAGGTAAAAGTTCTTTCTTATTAAGTTTTTGATACTTTATTTGCTTAATACTCTTTTTCTTATAATCACACAAAGTTAAAACATCTAAACAAATCATAATACCTACTAAAATATAATTTATTCCTAAGTTATTATGTATAATAAAATTTGCAAACTTATTTGGTAAATAATTTATATAAATATCACTTCCTAAAAGTAAATACATAACTATTATAGAAATATCTTGCAAAATTGTTTTTGCTCTTCCTAAACTACTAGTTTTAATATTCTTGTTATCTTTAAAACTAAGTGTATTAATTACAAATATTGTAAATTCTAAAAATAATACTATTAGAATGACTGGATAATAATATGTGAGAAGTCCAAGTAAAACAAAAGCAAAAAGTTTATCACTCACAGCATCCATTAATCCTCCCAAAAACGTTTCAACTTTTAATTTTCTAGAAAGAAATCCATCTAACATATCAGTTAAAAATAATATTAGTATTAATAAGCCAAGAGATTTAACTCCATACTTAAAATAGATTATAGGTATTAATATAGATCCTATAAATCTACTGAAAGTTATCAAATTAACAAGCACTAGTTTTAAATAATATATCTTTTTCATAACTAAATTATAACAAATATTTACTTTTATGTAAACACTATCTAAAACTATAATACTTTGTTTTATTTTCTAAAGTGTACCCTTTACTACTTGCTAGTTCACTAACAGTTGTAACGGTATATCCCATTGCCTTTAATTCAGGTAAGACTTTCTTTAAAGCCTCCAAACTCGTTATATACACATCATGCATTAAAACAATACTACCATCTTTAATATTATTAATAATATTTTTATAGACTATTTCTTCATCTTTATATAGCCAGTCATACGAATCAATATCCCACATAATAATAGGATAATTTATTCTATCTAGTATATTCTTTTCTAAGTTACCATATGGTGGTCTAAATAATTTAATAGATTCTTTAGTTATTTCATTAAAAATAATACTTGTACTATTAACTTCACTATCAATTTCCTTATCACCTAAAATATTTAAATTCTTATGACTATATGAGTGAGAAGCCACCTCCATTCCATTATTTAACAAATACTCCACTACACCTTGATTATATTTTATTCTATTTCCTAGTTCAAAAAAAGTAGCTTTAAACCCATACTCCTTTAAAGTATTTACAAAGTCTTTTGTATATATGCTTGGTCCATCATCAAAAGTAAAAGCAACCATTTTTTTATTAATAAGTTCACTATTTGTTTCTATAGTATCATTTAATACTACATATACTTCATACTTAGTATTAACACATCCAAAATAAATAAAAATATTATCTTCACAAATTTTTATATATGCACTATTAAACTTATCATTTAGTATACTTTCATAAATAGTATTACTATATTTATTCCTAATTTTATTAAGTATTAAATCATTTAACAAATCATAATTAATTATCTCATTATTATTAATTAACTCTCTTTTTCTAATATTATAGTTAATACTCTTATAATAATAATTTTTATTTTTCTTAAGACAAATAAACACATTAACCAAATCATTAATCTGATAAACACTATATTGAATAGAATATTCCCCTTTAAAATTATTTAAAAAATTCTTTATTTCTTTATTAATTACTTTATTATTAAAATATGGATATTCTATTTTATTGTAACTTTTAATTTCATAACTAATACTTTCTATTTCTTCTTGAAACATAAATCTTTTAATTATAATTATTATTAAAAATAATGTAATAATACCAATTATATAACACATAATTTTCTTCATACCAAATTATATGAAAAAAAGTTACTTCTTAGTAACCTTCTTCTTTGTAGTTTTATCAGTTTTTAATAAATCTCTTATTTCACTTAATAATATAACTTCTTCACTAGGTGTTTTAATTTTTTCTTTATTTTCATTCTTTTCTTGTTTCTTCTTAAATCTATTAATTATCTTAATAACTGTAAACAAACAAAATGCTACAATTAAGAAATCTACTACATTCTGTAAGAAACTTCCATACATTATTTTAGCATTACCCACTTTAATACTTAGATTAGTAAAGTCATGTCCACCAATTATTATACCTATTAAAGGCATCATTACATCATTTACTAAACTAGATACTATTTTAGAAAATGCTCCACCTATAATAACACCAACAGCCATATCAAGTACATTACCTTTACTAATAAACTCTTTAAACTCACTTATAAACTTCTTCATTACTCACATGTAAATCCAGTTTTTGGACCCTCCTTTTTTTACTCTCCTCATTTTCTAATAACATTGTATCAAAAATAATTAATCAGGTAAAGTGTTTTCTAAAAAATATGACTATTAAAACATTTTTTATTTCTAGCAATATATTTGTCATAATCAAACTCGAATTTCTTATCAAATAATTCCGAAATATAATATCTAGATATTTTAAAAACCATATTCTTGTTCTGTTGTCTACCAATTCTTTCTCCACTTCTTGCCACTCTTCCACATAGATTAATAGATATTTTCCCGTCTTCAAGTAAACACAAGAATTTTTTAAAAGATTTAATTCTATAAATTGAAATTTTATAATACCTAAAAAACAGATTTCCATATTCTTTCTTTTTACTAGCACAAACAAAACACAAATTTGTAAGTTTTGCTAAAATTCTTTTTTTAATGAATAAAAATTAACATATGATATCTTTTCAATTATGTTTTTATTCTTGTCATATATAAGTAAATATATTTTTTTATCTTTTCTATTTACATCAAATTGAAAATAGTTTTCATAAATTAAAGTCATCTTATTTGCATATACATTTCCTTGTAATAAATATTTACTTTTAAACTCACTATCAGGTTTTCCATAAGTCAAAAGCAATCTTCTCATTTCAAAATCTGTGGGTCCATCAAATGATTTTGCAAATAAAGAGATTGGAAATCTGCTAAATCTAGTTTTGCATTTAATTTCTATATTTTTATAGTCTGGCAAAAATGAACTATCAGGACTCTTTCCTAGTTCATCTTCAAAAGTGAGGCCAACAGAATTATCACTATTATTTATACCCTTTATATATCCTTTTTCCGCTATTTTTAAAAATTTAGTAATTAATTTCTTTTCTATTTTTTCCATATTTATTCTATTATATGTTTTTTATGAATTGATAAAAATAGTAAGGATACTATATATAATATCATTTTTTAATTAATATTTCTAGTATTTTTTAACATTTATAATATGAAAATATCAATTATTAACTCTTATAAATTGTATAATAGAAAGTCATATTTCTATAACTTAATTTCTATCAGTTTTAAATTATTTAACTATGACATTTTATATTGACATTTACAACTCTCACATTTTTTAATATTTTATTGGCATTACAATGTTTATGAAAAATCTTCAGTTGGTTATTTATAGTAAAGAATAAATACTTATTAAAACAAACTTTTTTAGTTTAAAAAAGGGCGGCCACCAAAAAAAAGAACTCCAAAGAGTTCTTAATTTTTTCTTGGTGCGCGCGAAGGGACTTGAACCCCCATGGATTACTCCGCTAGATCCTAAGTCTAGTGCGTCTGCCAATTTCGCCACGCGCGCGCACTGGTGGACCCTGCAGGACTCGAACCTGCGACCGCCCGGTTATGAGCCGGATGCTCTAACCAACTGAGCTAAGGGTCCAACGACTACTTAATCATACAATAAAATTTTAAAAAATGCAAGTACTTTTTAACAAAAAATATAGAAAAATAAAAAAAGAGGAATTGATTATAATACCTTTAAAGTACACACTAAATAAAAAGAACATGAAAATGTGTTAAAATATATTTAGAAAGAACTTTGGAGGTGTTTTTTCAT